>Ga0265313_10000223_pt1 | contig 61143 bp, 42 predicted proteins | sample 4123metaG_FD_203122 | JGI IMG/M metagenome (GOLD analysis project Ga0265313, IMG submission 203122) | Rhizosphere microbial communities from Carex aquatilis grown in University of Washington, Seatle, WA, United States - 4-1-23 metaG | ecosystem: Host-associated > Plants > Roots > Rhizosphere >... | reverse complement strand
ATCAACGCCATCGCCCGTCACATCGGCGTCAAGCTGACGATTCAGGATTGGGAAAAATACGGCTACGACGTTCCGCTGCTGGTCAACATGCAGCCGGCTGGATTTTATCTTGGCGAGGAATATTTCCGTGCCGGCGGCCTGCCCGCGGTCATGAACGAGCTGCGCAAGGCCGGACGCCTCCACGACGACGCACTCACCATCAACGGCAAGACCATGGGCGAGAATGTCCGCAAGGTGACCATCGCAGATACCGACGTGATCAAGCCGTACGACGCGCCGATGAAGGCGGCGGCCGGTTTCAAGGTGCTCAAGGGCAACCTGTTCGATTCAGCGATCATGAAGACCAGCGTGATCTCCGAAGAATTCCGCCAGCGTTACCTGTCCGACCCGAAGCAGCCGAATGCTTTCGAAGGACGCGCCGTGGTGTTCGAGGGCCCGGAGGACTATCACCACCGCATCGAGGATCCGAAGCTCAAGATCGACGAGCACAGCGTGCTGTTCATTCGCGGCGTCGGTCCGATCGGCTATCCGGGCTCGGCGGAAGTCGTCAACATGCAGCCGCCGGCGGCGCTGATCAAAAAGGGCATCACCTCGCTGGCCTGCGTCGGTGACGGCCGGCAGTCCGGAACGTCGGGATCGCCATCGATCCTCAATGCCTCGCCGGAAGCGGCGGCGGGCGGCGGTCTGGCTTTGCTGAAAACCGGCGATCAGGTTCGCATCGATCTCAACAAGGGTACTGCCAACATGTTGATTTCCAATGCTGAATTGACGCGACGGCGGCGGGCCCTGCAGCGGAAAGGCGGCTTTCCGTATCCGGCGAGCCAGACGCCGTGGCAGGAAATCCAGCGCGGCATGGTCGATCAGCTCGCCGACGGCATGGTGCTCAAGCCCGCGGTCAAATATCAGCGCGTCGCGCAACGCAGCGGCGTGCCGCGCGACAATCATTGATGTTTTGGACGAACGATCCGCACGGCGCGCAGGCGCGCGACCAGCAACGACAACAATTCCAGGGAGTGAGACGATGGTAGGACGCTTGAACGGCAAGGTCGCGCTGGTGACGGCGGCGGCGCAAGGCATCGGTCGCGCGATTGCCGAAGGCTTCGTCGCCGAAGGCGCGACAGTGATCGCCACCGACGTCGCGCTCGACAAGCTCAAGGGCCTCAAGGCGGCGAAGATCGCCAAGCTCGACGTGCTCTCGACCAGCGCGGTCGACAAACTAGCGAAGTCGATCGACAAGGACTATGGCGGCCTCGACGTGCTCGCCAATGTCGCCGGCTACGTGTTTCAAGGCACCGTGTTCGAAACCACGGACAAGGACTGGGATTTTTCGTTCGACCTCAACGTCAAGTCGATGCACCGCACGATCAAGGCCTGTCTTCCCGGCATGCTCAAGAAAGGTGGCGGCTCGATCATCAACATGGCATCGGGGGCGTCGTCGGTGAAGGGCCTGCCGAAGCGCTACGTCTACGGCGCGACCAAGGCGGCCGTGATCGGCCTCACCAAGGCAGTCGCCATCGATTTCATCTTGCAAGGCATTCGCTGCAACGCGATCTGCCCGGGCACCATCCAGTCACCGTCGCTCGACGAGCGTATCAAGGCCGTCGCCAAACAAACCGGACGCAGCATCAAGGAGGTGCAGGCCGATTTCATCGGCCGGCAACCGATGGGACGGCTCGGCACCGACAAGGAAATCGCCAACCTTGCGATCTTCCTCGCCTCGGATGAATCGAGCTACATGACCGGTCAGCCGATCATGGCGGACGGCGGTCTCGCGATCTGAATTTCGGCTTATCGGCGGGCGAAGCGCGCCCCGTTACAGCACCAGATTGGTCGCCGGATCGATCAGGTGCATGTGGTCGAGATTGGCGCGCAACTGCATGATTTCGCCGGAACCCTTGGCGGCGGTCGGCTCGACCCGGCCGCAGACTTCGGTGCCGTCGACCTTGAAGAACACCATGGTCTCCATTCCCATCGGCTCGACCACGTCGAGCGTCACCGGGAATTCCTGGCCAACGCCGTTTTCGCGGCCGCGCGTCTCGGTGATGTGCTCGGGCCGCAGGCCGAACAGCACGTCCTTGCCGGTGGCGGGACGATAGCGGGCGCTGCGGCTTTCCGGCACGGTAAAGGTCAGCTTGTCTGACAGCCGTATTTTCAGACCGCTGCCATTTGCCTCGATCTTCCCCGGAACGAAGTTCATGGCCGGCGAGCCGATGAAGCCGGCGACGAACCGTGTCTTCGGGTGATGATAGAGGTCATTCGGCGTGCCGATCTGCTCGATCTTGCCGCCATTCATGACCACGACCCGATCGGCCAACGTCATCGCCTCGACCTGATCATGCGTCACGTACACCGTCGTGGTCTTGACCTTTTGATGCACCCGCTTGATCTCGGTGCGCATCTGCACGCGCAGCTTGGCGTCGAGATTGGACAGCGGCTCGTCGAACAGGAACACCTTGGGATTGCGCACGATGGCGCGGCCCATGGCGACGCGCTGGCGCTGGCCGCCGGACAGCGCCTTCGGCCGCCGCTCCAGCAATTCGGTGATGTCGAGGATACGCGCGGCATTGTCGACGCGCGATTTGATCTCGGCCTTGGGGAATTTGCGCAGCCGCAGCCCGAACGACATGTTCTCCGCAACCGTCATATGCGGATAGAGCGCGTAATTCTGGAACACCATCGCGATATCGCGATCCTTCGGCGGCAGGTCGTTGACCACCGCGCCGCCGATCGAGATTTCGCCGGCGGTGATCTCCTCGAGTCCCGCGATCATCCGCAGTGTGGTGCTCTTGCCGCAGCCCGACGGTCCGACCAGGACGAGAAATTCGTGGTTGGGGATATCGAGGTTGACGTCCCTGACGGCGACAACGTCGCCGTAGCTCTTCCCCACGTTTCTTAACGCAACATCCGCCATGGCACCGTTTCCTGTTCCCGCAATCAGCCTTTGGTCGCACCGGCGGTGAGGCCGGCGATGTAGTAGTCCATCAAAAACGCATAGATCACGAGCGGCGGCGCGGCGGCGAGCAAGGCGCCCGCCATCAGCATGCCCCACTTGTAGACGTCGCCGCGGATCAGGCTCGTCACCGTGCCGACGGTCAGCACCTGCTGGTCGGATGAATAGAGAAACGCCATCGGATAGACGAAGGCGGCCCAGGACACGGTGAAGGCGAAGATCATCGCCGCGATGATGCCGGGCAGCGCCACCGGGATGAAGATCTTGAACAGCATCTGCATGTGGCCGGCGCCGTCGATCAGCGCGGCTTCGTCGAGCTCCTTCGGAATCGACTGGAAGTAGCCGATCATGATCCAGGTGCAGAACGGCACCGTCAGCGTCGGATAAACCAGCACCATGCCCCAATATGAATTGAGCAGGCCGATCGACTTGACGATCTGGAACATCGGAATGAACAGCAGCGTGTCCGGCACCAGGTAGGTAAGGAAGATTCCGGTCGCCAGAATGCTCGAGCCCCAGAATTTCATGCGGCCGAGCGAGAACGCCGCCAGCACGCTGACCACCATGGTGATCGCCACCACGCAGACCGTCACGATGATCGTGTTCTTGAAGAAGATCAGGAAGTCGGTTTGCGTGAGCAGGATCCTGAACTGATCGAGCGTTACGCCGTCGAAGATGAACCACGGATTGGTCGCCAGACGCGCCATTTCGGCGTCGCTCTTGAGCGCAGTCACCACCATGTAATAGGGCGGCAGCAGGAAGAAGATCGCGAACAGGATCAGGAAGAAATAGGACGCGATCAGCACCAGGCGCCGGTTGCGCTTCAAGCTGGCGCCGACACCTATTCGTTTTAAAGCGGGCGCGGTGGCGGTTATCGTGCTCATCCGATCTCTCTCCCGCGCTTGCGCACGCCGCGCAGGATGAACACGGCGGCGATCGCCAGAATCGGCAGCATGAACAGCGAGGTCGCAGCGCCGAGCGGCAGGTCGCCGGACCGGATGCCGAGCAGGAATGAATAGGTTGCGAACATGTGAGTCATGTTGCGGGGCCCGCCGGCGGTCATGATCTGCACGACGTCGAAATTGGCGAAGGTGACGATCAGCGAGAACAGCACCGTAATGGCGATGATGTTGTGCATCATCGGCAGCGTGATATGGCGGAACTTCTGCCAAGCCGAAGCGCCGTCAATCGAGGCGGCCTCATAGAGCTGCTCGGGGACCGATTTGAGCGCGGCCAGATACATGATCAGGAAGAACGGCGCACCATACCAGACGTTGACGAGGATCACCGAGAAGCGCGCCCAATACGGGTCGCTCAGCCATGGAATCCAATTAAAGCCCAGGCTCTTAAGCGTGTAGTTGAATGCCGAGTTGGTGGGATCGAACATCCACCACCAGCCGAGCGTCGACAGCGCCAGCGGGATCACCCACGGCACCAGCAGCATGCCGCGCCATTTGCGCTGGCCTTTGTCCGGAAGGTTGTTGACGAGATGTGCGGTGATGAGTCCGATCAGCGCTTTGAAGAATACGGCCGACAGCGCGAAGATCGCGGATTGCTCGGCCACCATCCAGAAGGTGTCGCGCGACAGCAAATACGTGAAATTCGACAGGCCAACGAAACGGGTCTGCGCCTTGTTCAACATCGAAAGATGAATCGAATAAAGCGCCGGGTAGATAATAAGCCCGCCGACGATGGCGATGAGCGGCAGGCACATCGCAAGCGCGATTGTCGAGCGCCGGCGCATGAATCGCTGCAAGCCGGTTTTTCTGGCCGGAGCCGCCGCGGTATCCGGCAGCGACGCCGCATTCCATGGTTGGACAGTATCGGCCATGATTTGATCTCGGATATTGCGATGGTCTGTCGGTTGAATTTCTGCATGCCGGCCATCGCGGCCGGCATGCAGGCATTGCTTGAAGCGTCGAGAAACGCTTAGGCGCGCAAGGTGCCTTCGAGTTCTTTCTCGGCCCACTTGATGACGTCGTCGAGCTTCTCTTTGCCCTGGCTGAACTTCGAAACCATCACGGTATTGATGGCCTGGTTGTACATCTGGGCTCCGACTTCCGAACGCGCCGGCGCGCCGAACATCGATGTTTCTTCGTCGCCGCGCGGCGGATAGCTGTAGACGGTGCCGACCGGCGGTTCGACGGTCTTCCAGGTTTCGAAGTCGTACATGGTCTTGAACGACGGCAGATCGTAACCATTGGAGGCTGCAACCAGTTGGGCCATGGATTCCTTCTGCGACATGTGCAGAAGCAGATCTTTGCCCGCCTGCTTGTTCTTGGAGAATTTCCACAAGCCATAGAACTGCGGAAGCTGGCCGACGAAACGGCCTTTCGGGCCCCTCGGCACGGCGTGCGTCCAGCAATTCTCGGCCACCTTCGGATTGTCGCGCTTGGCGACCGTCCAGGCACTTGGCGGGTTCATGATGCCCGCGCCCTTGCCGGAGATCAGCCAGCGATTGTTGCCGGCGTCGTCCCAGGCAAACACTTCCGGCGGGCTGACTTCCATGATCTTGCGGGCCATTTCCATGGCTTGCCGAGTCTCGTTGGAATTGACCTTGATGTTGTCCTTGGCATCGACGAACACCGAGCCGTAGGAATTGAACAGACCGCCAACCCAGTCGACCGCGTCTGAGGTCTGGCCCATCGGCAGACCGACCGGGAAGCCGGCTTTGTGCAGCTTCTGCGCCGACTCAAGGTAAAGGTCCCACGTCCACTTGTCGGTCTTAGCCTTGTCGTACTTCGACTCGTCGTTCGGGAACATGTCACGCAGATCGATGCCGGCATGCTCCTTGTAGAGATCGAAGCGCGAGCAGCACGGCTTGACCTGGCTGCCGACCGCGGTCGGGACGCCAAGCCAAACGCCCTTGCTCCGGGCAAGGTACTCGGCGACCGGGCTGATCGGTCCATAACTCTTGATCAGCGACCCGATGACGTCATCGAGCGGCTCGAGTTGCGCCTGGTGGATTCGGATGTTCCAATCGCGATGCGACATGATGTCGTGGCCGGTGCCGGCTTGCGCCTCGGCGGCCGCGGTCAGCTTGTCCTTTTCGCCTTGCGACGTGATGAAGTCGATGTGCACATCGACTTTGTTTTTTGCGCCCCATTCGTTGCAGATCTTGACCAGCGTATTGTTCGCTCCGGGGACCCAGTGGTCCCAGCAACCGAGCGCCAGGCTGCCGGCAGCATAGGCACCGCGCACATAAGGAGCGGCGAATGCCGCTACAGTGCCGAGCGCAGCAGTTTTTAGAACAGTACGTCGTGTCGTCCGAGTAGGCATTGAGGTAGTCCTCCCTAGGGTGGTGTTGGTTCTTGGTCTTGTTGTCGAAAGGCTATACCGAAACGGAATGGATGCCTAGCGTTTGTAGTAGGACTTGAGTATTAGCGGTTGTATGATCGGGGTCACGCACCGTAAAACAATGGCGTGTTCGTCGGCTGCCTCTTTATGAGGCTGTCGCGAACCGCTCGATGCAGGTTCTGATGACCTCGTCACCGGGACGCTTCCACCAGTCGGTTGCCGAGAAGATTTCGACTTCGGTCCAGCCTTGATAGCCGGCCTGTTCGACCCAACCGCGGATGCGCGGCAGGTCGATGACTCCGTCGCCCATCATGCCGCGGTCGAGCAGCAGATCGCGGGTCGGCACCAGCCAGTCGCAGATGTGATAGGCCAGGATGCGGTTATCCGTCCCGGCGCGGGCGATTTGCCTCGCCAGATCGGGATCCCACCATACATGGTAGGCGTCGATGGCGACGCCGGTGCCCTCTCCCAGCGCGTCGCAAAGGTCGAGCGCCTGGCCGAGCGTGTTCACGCAAGCGCGCTCGCCGGCATACATCGGATGCAACGGCTCGATCGCGAGCGGTACGCCGCAGCTGCGCGCGTGCGGCAGGATCGCGGCGAGCCCGTCGGCGACCATTTGCCGCGCCGCGCCGAGATCGCGCGAACCCTTCGGCAGACCGCCGACCACCAGCACCAGACAATCAGCGCCGAGCGCCGCGGCTTCGTCGATCGCGCGCTTATTGTCGTCGATCGCGGCTTGCCGGCCGGCTGCCGTATCGGCGGTAAACAGACCGCCGCGGCAATAACCGGAGACGTGCAATCCGTTGTCCTTGATGGCGCGCACCGCATGATCGAGGCCGACTTTCGCGACTTGATCGCGCCACGGATCGACCGCGAGAATGCCGTGACGCACGCAAGCTTCGACCGCCTCGATCAGAGTCCATTGCTCACGCACGGTGGCGAGATTGATGGAAGGTCCGGCGCCTGGCATCTGCTATGCGAGCCCATGCGTGGCGAGCAGCCGCGTCATCCGCGCCGCAGCCCTGTCGGGATCGTGCAGCACGCGTGCCTGGTCGGCGAGCCGGAACAGCTCGGCGAGATGCAGGATTGATCGCGCGCTTTCCTGGCCGCCGACCATGATGAAGTGATCCTGCAAGCCGTTGAGCCAGGCGAGGAACACCACGCCGGTCTTGTAGAACCGCGTCGGCGCCTTGAAGATATGGCGCGACAGCGGCACGGTTGGCTCGAGAATGCCGTCGAAGCCTTGCCGGTCACCGGCCGCGAGCCGCGCTAGGCCCGCTGACGCCGCCGGTGCGATCGCATCGAAAATGCCGAGCAATGCGTCGGAATAGCCGTCCTCGTCGCCGGCGATCAGCTCGGCATAATTGAAGTCGTCTCCGGTATACATTTTCATGCCGGTCGGAAGACGGCGGCGCATCTCGATTTCCTTTTCCTTGGAGAGCAGCGAGATCTTGATGCCGTCGATCTTCGCCGCGTGCTCCGAAAGGATCGCGAGGCAGTTGTCCATGGCTTTCGCATGGTCATTGCCGCCCCAATAACCCGCGAGGGCAGGATCGAACATTTCGCCCAGCCAATGGATAATGACCGACTCGCGCACCTGCCGCAGAATGCGGCCATAGACGCGCTCATAGTCGGCCGGGCCTTGCGCCGCAGCGGCCAGCGCGCGACTCGCCATCAGCACCAGCCTGCCGCCCATCGCTTCGATGGCTTCGATCTGATCCTCGTAGGCGCGGATAATGTCGTCGATGGTGACGTCGGCGGCAGCGCTGAGATGATCGGTGCCGACGCCGCAGCAAATCTTCACGCCCGGGCGTCCTTTCGCGGCTTCGAGCGCGCGGCGGATCAACTCCCTGGCCCCCAGCCAATCGAGTCCGCCACCGCGTTGCGCCGTGTCCATCGCTTCGGCGACGCCGAGCCCGAGGTCCCAGAGGTAATGCCGGAAGGCGATGGTCTGGTCCCAGTCGATCGCAGCGTCGAGCCACGGATCGTTATCGGCCAGCGGATCGGCGACGACGTGGGCCGCCGCATAGGCGACACGGTTGAACTGCGGGATCTTGCCGCGCGGCGGAAACACGATCGGCTCGCCGGTCATATAGCGCTCGAGCCTGCGGTCCTTGGTCGGGAGCGAGATCGTCGCCATTGCGGCCCTCTAAATCCTTATTTCCGGCACATCGAGCCAACGTCGCTCGGCCCAGCTTTTCAGGCCAAGCTCGGCGAGCTGCACGCCCTTGACGCCTTCCATCAGATCGAAGTGCCAGGGCGTATCGGCGGCGACGTGCCGGATGAAATCTTCCCACTGAATCTTGAAGCCGTTGTCGTAAACGACCGTGTCCGGCACCTCGTTCCATTGCGAGAAGAAATTCATCGCCTGCGGCACGTCCGGATTCCAGATCGGACGCGGCATGTTGTCGCGGCTTTGCGTCCAGCACTTGGTCAGCCCGGCGACCGCCGAACCGAGCGTGCCGTCGACCTGAAACGTCACCAGATCGTCGCGGCGCACGCGCACCGCCCATGACGAATTGATGTGAGCGATGACGCCGCCTTCGAGCGCGAAGGTCGCGTAGGCCGCGTCGTCGGCGTCGGCGTCGTAGGGCTTGCCGCTCTCGTCGACCCGCTTCGGAATATGCGTGGCACCGAGGCAGCTCACCGCCTTCACCTTGCCGAACAGATTGTCGAGCACGTAACGCCAGTGGCACAGCATATCGAGGATGATGCCGCCGCCGTCGGCCTTGCGGTAATTCCAGCTCGGCCGCTGCGGTGCCGGGCCCCAATCGCCTTCGATCACCCAATAGCCAAACTCGCCGCGCACGCTGAGCATCCGGCCGAAGAAGCCGGCGTCGCGCAGCATCTTGATCTTGCGCAGGCCCGGCAGAAATAATTTATCCTGCACCACGCCGTTCTTGATGTTTTTTTCCTTGGCGAGCTTCGCCACCTTGATCGCCTTGTCGAGGCTGTCGGCAACCGGCTTCTCGCAATAGATCGACTTGCCCTTGTTGATCGCGAGTTCAAGCAACTCCGGCCGCATCTGCGTCGTGGCGGCGTCGAAAAATATCTCGTCAGCAGGATTGTCGAGCGCCTTGGCGAGATCGGTGGTCCAGCGCTCGACGCCGTGCTCACGCGCCAGCGCCTGGGTCTTCTCCGCGTTGCGCCCGACCAGGATCGGATCGGGGATGACGCGATCGCCATTCGGCAATGTCACGCCGCCAGCGGCACGGATCGCCAGCACCGAGCGCACCAGATGCTGGTTGGTGCCCATGCGGCCGGTCACGCCATGCATGATGATGCCGAGCCGCCTGCTGCTCATGCGCCGAGCTCTCCCTGTCGTTCCCTCGCCGGCGAGCTTGCCGAAATTTGCGGCGCGAGGCCACCGCGGACCAAGGCGCGGGACGCGCCTTCCCCGCGAGTCCCTGGCAACCAAGCCATTGATTAAACGTACCTTTTTCCGCCGCATGGCCCGTGCGCGCCGCCAATCGCCGATCCGCCGAATTCGGCTATGGTATTCGTTCGGAGCCGAGCGCCAGTGCTGCCAAAATTAAGGGAGGCCTCATGCCGCGTCACAGAGCTTATGTCCCGCACGGCGTCATTCCGGCAGTGCTGCTGCCGTTCGATAACGATCTCGCCATCGATGAAGCCGGTTTCCGCAGCCACCTGCGCGACGTCGCCTCGGTCGAGGGGCTGTCGGCCTTCACCATCAACGCGCATTCGACCGAAGTCTCCTCCTGCACCTTCGACGAGCAGCGCCGCGTGCTCGACATCGCGCAGGACGAGATCGGCGGGCGCCTGCCGCTGATCAACGGCATCTGGGCCGACGGCAGTATCGAGGCAGCGCGGCTCGCGCGCATGGCGGAGCAAGGCGGCGCCTCGGCGCTTTTGGTATTTCCGCCGGCGCCATTCGCGCTCGGGCAATCGCCGCAAATGGCGCTTACCCATTTCAAGCGCATTGCCGACGCCACCGAGCTGCCGCTGATCGTGTTCCAGTATCCGATGACAGCCACGGGCTATGCCAAGGACACGCTGCTGAAACTGTGCGAGGAGGTGCCGACGATCCGCGCCATCAAGGACTGGATCAACAATGTGCCGCACCACGAATGGCACATCCGCACGCTGCAAAATTTGCCGCGGCCGGTGAATGTACTCACCACGCATAGCTCGTGGCTGTTCTCCTCGCTGGTGCTTGGCTGCAACGGCCTGCTGTCCGGCTCCGGCAGCGTGATCGCCGATTTGCAGGCCAGGCTATTCCGTGCCGTGCAGAGCAACGATCTCGAAGAGGCCAAGCGGCTGAATGACCGCATCGTGCCGACCGCGAAGGTGTTCTATGCCGACCCATTCGTCGACATGCACAATCGCATGAAGGAGGCGCTGGTGCTGCTCGGCAAATTGCCGCGCGCCGTGGTGCGGCCGCCGCTGGTGAAACTGGAGCGCGCCGAAATCCTGCGCATCCGCCAGGCGCTGATCGAAGCCGGCCTGCTCGACAAGAACGCGGCGAGGGATGCGGCTTAGTTCTATCCATTGTCATTCCGGGTTCGCTCGCTTTGCTCGCGCCCCGGAATGACAAGCGTTACATAATCGCAAACTCGGTATTCTTGCGGTCCGTCACCAGCATGCTGCCGGGATAATGTGTGATGCAGAACTCCGGCTTCACGGTGGCGATGACCGATTGTGGCGTGACGCCGCACGCCCAGAACACCGGAATCTCGTCGTCCTTGACCCGCACCGCATCGCCATAGTCCGGCTTGCCAAGATCGCTGATGCCGATGAGATCGGGCCGGCCAAGATGCACCGGCGCGCCGTGCACCGCCGGAAACCGCGTGGTGATCTGCACGGCGCGAATGGCGTTGGCCGGCGTCATCGGCCGCATCGACACCACCATCGAGCCATGGAACGGGCCAGCCGCGGCGGTCGCGATCGAGGTGCGATACATCGGCACGTTGCAGCCCTGCGCGATGTGGCGCAACTCGATGCCTTCGGCCAGCAGCGCTTCCTCGAATGAAAACGAGCAGCCGAGCACGAAGCTCACCAGGTCGTCGCGCCAGACATCGCTGATGTCGTCGGGTTCGGCGACAAGCTCGCCGTGACGCCAGACCCGGTAGCGCGGCAGGTCGGTGCGGATATCGAGGTCCTCCCCCAGTGCCGGCACCCGCCAGTCGCCGGGCGCCGACGTGCCGACCAGCGGACAAGGCTTCGGGTTGAGCTGACAAAACCGCATGAAATCGGCAGCCAGCGCATTCGGCAAAATGGCGAGATTGCCTTGGACATATCCCGGCGCAAGGCCAGAGGTCGGACCGCAATGCTGGCCGGTTCGCACCGCGAGGCGTGCGGCCAGACCGCTGCCCGGCGGCGGCTCGGCAGCGCTGCGGATTGAAGCAAGAGCCATTGGCGCCATCCCCCTTCCGCGCGCGGAGGCACATCAAGCTTATTCCGCATTCAACGTGTCGAGTCCGCCGGCGCTGCACATTTCGCGAGCACGCATCCGACCATATGGGTGAGGATGCATCAATATGAAAAATGCGGTTGAAACTTCGGGCTGGATCGCGTTTGCTTATGACGGCAAGTTAAGCGCGAACAAGAGCCCGCAAAGGGTCGCCAGGGGAGGACTGAACTGCAATGCCGCGTCATGCCGCGAGCGGAGCGGGGAGAAAGATTGCGCCGCGCGCGCAGTCTTCGCCATCGTCTGCCGCCGATCAAATCGAAACCACGACTTTAACGCTCGCGCCTTCGCGCGGACGTTTTGCGTTATCGGCACATCGAGGGAGGACTGGCAATGACTGAAAAATGGAAAGACGAGGCGTGGGCGAAAGACTTTTGGTACAGCGGCAAGATGACACGCCGCAGTGTCGTCGGCTGGGGCGGCGGCGCGGTCGGCGCCATGATGCTGGTGCCGGCGCCGTGGCGCGACGCGTTCGGCGCGACCACGCCGTACAAGATCGGCTCGGAGCAGCCGCTGTCGGGCGCCGGCGCGCTCGGCGGCAAGACCGCGCTGGTCGGCCTGCAGATGGCGGTCGACCGCATCAACAAGGGCGGTGGCATTAACGGCCGGCCGGTCGAGATCGTGGTGGCGGACGACGAGTCGAAGCCCGACGTGGCGCGACGCAAGGTCGAGAAGCTCCTGGTCGAGGACAATATCGACGTCCATGTCGGCGGCTTCCTGTCGAATATCTGCCTCGCATGCATGCCGGTGTTCGAGGAGCAGAAGGTCGTCAACATGATCAGCGTGTGCCTCGACACCACGCTCACGACCTCGAAATGCAACCGCTACAGTTTCCGCGTGCACGATTACGCGCCGGCCCAGGCCGTCGCCTTCGCGCCGGCGTTGGTGAAGATGGGCAAGAAGTGGCACCTCGCCTATGCCGATTATTCCTGGGGCCAATCGACCCGCGACGCCTATGCCCAGGAGATCAAGAAGGCGGGCGGCGAGGTCGTCGGCACCACCGGCATCCCGCTCGGCACCGCCGACATGACGCCGTTCCTCTCGAAAATCCAGGGCAACTTCGACGGCCTGTTCGGCATCTTCTTCGGCAAGGACGGCATCACCATCGGCAACCAGGCGTTCGATCTCGGCTTGACCAAAAAGTACAAGTGGGCCGGCGACGGCGCGATCGCCGAATCGACCAATCTTCCGGCGCTCGGCGACAAGATCGCCGGCTTCATCGGCATCAATCGCTACATGCCGGTATTCCAGGGTCCGTTCGATACGCCCTATCACCGCCACTTCTTCGATGAGGCCGTGGTGCGGCTGAAGAAGATGGATCCGTCGGGGCCGCTGCCCGACCGCTACGTGCAAGCGAACTTCGAGGCGATGAACGCGCTCAAGCTCGGCATCGAGAAGTCGAAGTTCGAGGGCCGCAAGGACACGATGAAGCTCATCGAGGCGATGGAAGGCCTCGAGATGAAACTGAGCGACGACTTCTTCACTGGCGACAAGAAGATCCGCAAAGAAGATCACCAGGCGTTCCCGCTCGAGGTCATTTTCGAGATGAAGGGCACCGAGCCTCACATCACCGAAACCATCCCGGGTGAAAAGACGTTGTTCCCGCCGGCCTGCAAGTTCGCTTCGACCTAAGTGACGGCGGCAGTCTCGATCGATGCAGGCTCCCCGGACGTAGTCCGGGGGGCAGCATCGGCCCCTATCTTGCGGACCGAGATGCTGACGGTCCGCTTCGGCGGCCTGGCAGCGCTCAACCAGGTCGACTTTGCCGTGAAGCGTGGAGAGATTCGCGCGATCATCGGCCCGAACGGCGCGGGGAAAAGCACATTCTTCAACTGCCTGACCGGGGTGCTAAGGCCCACCGCGGGACGCATTCTATTTGGCGAGGAAGACATTACCGGGCTGCCTCCAAACATGATCTCGCAAAAGGGAATCGCCCGCTCCTACCAGATCACCAACATCATGCCGAACGCCACGGCTTTGGAAAACGTGCGCGTCGCCGCGCAATCGCGCCGCCACAGCTGGAACATGACGCGCCACTGCATGGCATTCCGCGATTTGGTGGAGAAGGCCGAGTGTGCGCTCAACGCGGTCGGCCTGCTGCCAAAGGCCAACGAGCTTGCCTCCAACCTGTCGCACGGCGAGCAGCGCAATCTCGAGATCGGCATCGCGCTCGCGACCGAGCCGACGCTACTCTGCCTCGACGAGCCGACCGCCGGCATGAGCGCGGCGGAAACGCAGGAGACCATCGCGCTGGTGCGCAGGATCGCCAAGGATCTCACCATCCTCATCGTCGAGCACGACATGCCGCTGGTCATGGAAATTGCGAGCCGCATCACGGTGTTCAACTACGGCGCGGTGCTGGCCGAAGGGCCGCCGGCCGAGATCCAGAACAATCCGCGGGTGCAAGAGGTCTATCTCAAGACATGAGCATGGCCGCACCACGGCACGAACAGGGTCCGGCGCCGCTGGTGACGGTTGACGGCCTGCACACGTATTACGGCAAGAGCCACATCCTCAACGGCGTGTCCTTGCAGGTCGGGCGCGGAGAGGTGGTCGGGCTGATCGGCCGCAACGGCGTCGGCAAGTCGACTACCTTGAAGACCATCATGGGGCTGGTGGCCGCGCGCGCCGGCCAGATCAGCTTCGAGGGCCGATCGATCACGCGCACCGCGCCGCACCGGCTGGCACATATGGGCATCGGCTATGTGCCGGAGGACCGCCGAATCTTCCGTCTGCTGACGGTGATGGAGAATCTGCGCACCGGCTTCGACCGCGAAGGCGTGACCGGGGAGCGCAAGAAAGAGCTGCTCGACAAGGTATTCGCCTACTTCCCGGTGCTGGGCGAGCGGCGTAACCAGGCCGGCGGGACGCTCTCCGGCGGTGAGCAGCAGATGCTGGCGATTGCGCGCGCGATGATGCTCGAGCCGAAAATCATTCTGCTCGACGAGCCGACCGAAGGGCTGATGCCGCGCATGGTGTCGCAAATCCACCAGATCATCGACGTGCTGCATAAGGAGGGCGTCGCCATTTTGCTGGTCGAGCAGAACGTGCCGCTGACGCTGGAGGCGAGCCAGCGCATCTACATCATGGAAAAAGGCGCCATGCGCCACCATTGCGCGACGTCCGCGATCACGATCGACGATCCGCTCATCAAGCAATATCTGGGGGTGTGAGCGGTGAACGCCATCGCCGAATTCTTCCAGAACATCCCGATCGACCTGCTGCTGATCCAGACCATCAACGGCATCGTCACCGGCATGATCCTGGCGCTGGTTGCCTCCGGCCTGACGCTGATTTTCGGCATCATGGACGTGGTCAATTTCGCGCATGGCGAGTTGTTCATGCTTGGCGCCTATGTCGGCGTCGTGGTGTTCGCGCTGACCGGCAATTTCTGGCTGGCGCTTATCGCCTCGTCGGCGATCGTCGCGATCCTCGGCGCCGCCATGCAGATACTGACGCTGCGGCCGTTGATCGGGCGCGATCCACTCAACACCATCCTCGCCACCTTCGGCATATCGTTGATCCTGCAGAACTTCGTGCTGTGGCAATTCGGGCCGGTGGCGCGCAAGATCTCCGAGCCCATCACCACCCACTTCAACCTGTTTTATCTCGAATATCCCTGGTACCGGCTGGTAATTGCCGGCCTGTCGGCGGCGATCATCGGCGTGTTCTGGCTGTTCCTGAAGCGCAGCAAATTCGGCGTCTGGATCCGCGCCACCACGCAGGACCGCGTGATGGCGCAAGCCATGGGCATCCCGGTGCCCTGGGTTTACACCGGCGTGTTCGCGATCGGCGCCGCCATGGCCGCGGCGAGCGGCGTGCTGTTCGCGCCGATGGCCGGGGTCAGCCACACGATGGGACTCGACTGGGTGTTGAAGGCCTTCATCGTGGTGGTGGTCGGCGGCATGGGCAGCCTCGGCGGCTCGATCGCGGCCGCGATCTTCATCAGCCTGCTGGAGGCTTACGCCTCGATCTGGGTCAGCCCGGCGCAGGCGGTCATCGTGTCCTTCGTCGTCCTGATCCTCACATTGTTGTTCCGGCCAACCGGCCTGTTCGTCCCGACACCCAAATGAGCCGTCACAGCAAAATTTACTGGTCCGGCTTTTGCGTCGTCATGGCGCTGTTGATCGTCGCGCCCCTGGTGCTGCCGGAGTTCTGGCGGCGCTTCCTCACCGAAGTGCTGATCTGGGGCCTGCTGGCGATGTCGTCCGATCTGCTGATCGGCTACACCGGCATGATCTCGTTCGGCCATTCGGCCTTCTTCGGGCTGGGCATGTACGGCGCGGCGGCCGCGCTGCTGCTGGTGAGCCCGCCCAATCTGTGGCTCGCCATGGGGCTCGGCCTGGCCGGCGCCGCCGGCGCCGCGTTGTTCGTCGCCTATTTCTCGACCCGGCTGCGCGACATCTACTTCGCCATCACCACGTTGATTTTTTCGCAGATTTTCTACGTCATCATCTTCACTTCAACGTCTTTGACCGGCGGCGAGAATGGACTGATCTTCAGCCGGCCGCATTTCACCATTCCTTTTCTGTACGACGTGCGCTTCAACGGCACGACGCTGCACTGGTTCGTGCTGGCGGTCGTGACCGCCTCCTACCTGATCCTGCGGCGGGTGACGCAATCGCCGTTCGGCATGGTGCTGCAATCCATTCGCGAAAACGAAGCACGCACGCGCGCGATCGGTTATCCGTTGCAACGCTACAAGATCGTCGCCGTCATGTTGTCGGGGGTGTTTGCGGGATTGGCCGGCGTTCTTTATGCGGTCCAGAACGAATTCGCCGCGCCGGATTTTGTCTATTTCATCACCTCGGGCGATACCGTGATCTTCAATGTCATGGGCGGCATCGGCACGCTGGTCGGCCCGATCGTCGGCGCCGGATTCTTCCAATTGCTGCGCGAATTGCTGTCGCGGGCGTTTGGCGACCAGTTTCCCTATCTGATACCGCTCGGCTTCATCTTTATCGTGATGATCATCTTCCTGCCGCAGGGCCTGCTTGGCTTTGCCCGCCGCTGGCTGAACCGCTAGAGGTTCGCTGTCCCGCTCAGGCGGCGCGTACCCGCGGCCTGAGCGCGCGGATGATTGCCGGGACTTCCGCCACCGGCTTCGGACGGCTGAACAGATAGCCCTGCGCCTGGATGCAGCCTTCCGCCCGCAGGATTTCGAGCTGCTCCTTGGTCTCCACGCCTTCGGCGGTGGTAATCATGCCGAGGCTCGAGCCAAGCCGCGTGACCGCACGGATGATCGCGACGCAGTCGTTCTGGTCCTTGCCAAGCTCCTTGATGAAGGAGCGGTCGATCTTGATCTTGTCGAACGGGAAGCTGCGCAGATAGCTCAGCGACGAATAGCCGGTGCCGAAATCGTCCATGCAGATGCGCACGCCGAGCTGCCGGATATCGTGCAGCGCGTTGAGCACCGACTGGTCGTCCTGCAACAGCACGGTTTCGGTGATTTCGAGCTCAAGCCGCGTCGCGGCAAGGCCGGAATGCGCCAGCGCCGACACCACGGACAGCGCCAGCATCGGATTGCGGAACTGCGCGGCCGAGAGATTGACCGCGACCGTGAGCTTTCCGGGCCAGCGTGCGGCATCGCGGCAAGCCTGCTTGAGCACCCAGTCGCCGAGCGGCACGATCAAGCCGATGTCCTCGGCGACCGGAATGAACTGGTCGGGGCCGACGACGCCGCGCTCGGGATGATTCCAGCGCACCAGCGCCTCGAAGCCGGTGACGTGCCCGCTCGCGATATTGACGAGCGGCTGGTAATACAGCTCGAACTGGTCGGCGAGCAGCGCCTTGCGCAAATCGAGCTCCAGCCGACGGCGCTCCTGCATTTGCGCGTCCATCTCGGGCTGGAAGAAGTGATAGGTGCTGCGGCCCTCGGCCTTGGCGCGGTACAGCGCCATATCGGCATTGCGCAGCAACTGGTCGGGCTCACGGCCATCGGCCGGCGCCATCGCAATACCGATGCTGGTGCCGATATTGACCTGATGGCCGAGAACCTCGAACGGCTCCGACAAGGCCTCGATCACCTGCCCCGCCAGTTCGGTGGCATCGGTCGGCCGTGCGCCATTTTGCACAATGGCGAATTCGTCGCCGCCGAGCCGGGCGACGGTATCGACGCCTCGCACCACGCGCTGCAGGCGTTCGGTCACCGCGCACAGCAGTGCGTCGCCGACCGAGTGGCCGAGTGAATCGTTGACGCTCTTGAAACGGTCGAGATCGAGAAACAAGACCGCAAGCTCGTCGCCGCGCTGCAATGATTGATCCATCTTGTCGCGGAACAGCACGCGGTTCGGCAAATTGGTGAGCGCATCGTGGCGCGCCATGTGCATGATCTTGGCTTCGGCCTGCCGGCGTTCGGTGACGTCTTCATAGGTCGCGACCCAACGCCCGTCGGCCGTCGGACTGTAGGAGCAGGCGATGACGCGGCCGTCGCTGAGCTCGATGAAGTGCACGCCATTGACGTTGTCGGTTAGATATTGCTTCTGCTCCGCCAGGAGTTGATCGGCGGTCTTGCCGAGGTGGTGGTTGATCGCCACGCTGATCTCAAGAACCTGCTTGAATGATGTGCCCGGCTTGATCTTGTCGCGCGGCAGGCCGAGGATTTCGAAGAAGCGCTTGTTGACGACCTGCAGACGATCTTGCGCGTCATAGAGGCAGAGGCCCTGCGACATGTTCTCGAGGGCGGCATCGAGCAGCAGGTTGGTTTCGCGAACGCTGGCTTCCTGCATCTTCGACTGGCTGATGTCGCTGCAGAATACAATGAACCCTTCGTCGCGCGTCGGGCTGCGGCTGATTCGCAGCCACCTGCCGTCGGCAAGTTGCGCTTCGCAAGTCGCATGCAAAGTCGCGTCGTGCCGCGTCAACATCTGGCGCACTTCCGCGGAGTGCTTCAGCACGGGATGGAGCTGCTCGAGCATGACGCCCGGCTTGAGCAGATCGGCCGGCACGTCAAGGAAATCGGCCGCCTTGGCGTTGGCCAGCACGATCCAGTCATTCGGATCGACGACGATGACGCCCTCCTGCGAGGATTGCAACGCGTCGGCGAGACGAGCCTGCGCGGAACGGCGCTGGGCCACTTCGCGGTCCATCATTGCCTTGATGTTGTTGCGCATCATGCCCATCGAGGTGAGCAGCGCGCCCAGCTCGTCGTTGCCGCCGGCGGGCACGACGACGTCGAGTTTTCCAGCGGCGATGCGCTCTGCGATGTTGGAGGCCGCCGCCACCGGTCCGACGATGCGCCGCGCCAGCGCCCAAGCGACCAGCGCAGAGAGCGCCAGCGCCAGCGCGGTGCCGGCAATATTCAATTGGATGTCGCGCGTGACGGTGGCGCGCGCGAGTTGCCGGTAAACGAAACCGTCGCCGGCGGTGTAATTGATGAGGAGGTCGATTTGCTCGTCGACCTTGGCCGCGTAGTGGTCGAGCGTTTCCCAGTTGACGTCCAGCTTGGTGCCGTCGAGCAGCCGCTCGCGCATCGCGTTCCAGTCATCGACGGCCTGCTGGACGTTCGCGGCCGCCCGCGCCGCCCTTGGCGACTGCGAGCGTTGCACGGCGATGTTGAGATCCTCCGACAGGGTCCGGGTCAGGTCCTTGATGTTGCCGCCGAGCGTCGCGCGGGTCGGATGATCGTTCGCGATCCACTGACGCGCAAAGGCCGCCCTCATGGTGGCAAAGTCGGTGGCGGCGGCGCGCGCATAGTTGATCGACATCAGCGATTCGTCGTAGGTCTTGTCGACCAGCACGCCGGCGTCCTGAATGCCGAGGGTCGCGTATCCGCCGAGTGCCGCGGTAATCACGCTCATGATCAGAAACGCAACCAGAATACGGCCGCGAATCGTCATGCAAAACGCGTTCACCCGCGAGCTTGCCTCGCGCCAATATGGCAATGTGTTGGTCACAATCGATTCAACCGGCCGGTACGGCATTAGTGCCTGATCGTCCCCTTATGTGGGGTCAGGCATAGCCCGGCGGGCGTTAAAGCCGATTGAGTGGTAATCCAATCTTCGAGTGTTCGTTAACGGCCCCTTAACCGCTGCGATCCACCCTGCTTGAAAACCGTGCCGAACGCGTCAGGAAGCGACGCGCCGCAGACCGGCAGCAACAAGAGGCAGTAAGATGCGCTTTACCATCTCGCCAAGCGAACGCTGGCTGGTTTGCGTATTGCTCGGCGCCGCCGCCTTGGCGCTCGCCGGGACGCTGGCCCTTGCGCAGGCCTTGCCGATGATCTCGCAAAAAGGCCGTGAGTTCCGGCCCGGCGAAGTGACCATCAAGCGCGGGGCCAGCGTGCAGATCGTCAATGACGACGCCGACCTGCGGCATCATGCCTATATCGATTCAGACAATCTGAAATACGATTCCGGCGATCAGGAGCCCGGCAGCAAGATCAGCATCGCGTTTCCGGCAGCGGGCGATTTCGACGTGCTGTGCGCGATCCATCCGAAGATGAAGCTGACCGTTCACGTGCAATAGCCCGCCTCAGGCGATCGAGGTTCCAAACAGCACCGCATGCGCGACATAGTAGGTCGCGAGGAACCCGGCCAGCGCGGTCGCATAGGCCGCCGGGACAAGCCATGATTTGCGCACCAGTGCGGTCTCGCCGACGCCGTTGTCGGCGATGATTCCGATCAGCACCACGACGATCAGTGTGTGGCCGATCAAATCGATCTTGCCGAATTCGAGAACTGCGCTCACGAACATCGCGCACAGCATGACCGCGGCGAACCGCCGCACCAGCGGGGTCCACATCAGCGCGAAGGCAAGCGCGAATTCCACGGCGCCGGCAGCGCGCATGAAGAATTCGGGCGTGAAGCCGAGCGCCATCCTCGGATGCTCAATGAACAGTGGATACGACCATTCCGGATAGGCCCATTTCTCGATCGAGGCCCACATCAAGGTGATGCCCGCCGCCCAACGCACCAGGTCGATCGGCCGCACCCCAAAGAAGTTGGTTTGTCCACCGACCAGCGCGAGATAGGCGGCAACGCCGAGAAAAACCGGATAGTCGGCGAGATGAAACGCGCCATATTCCCAGACCGCGATCATGAACAGGGCGAAGATTCCGGCCGCCGAGAGCGGCATCGTCCGCCGTGACAGCATGCCGGCAGCGATGCCGAGTTGGATCGCGCCGACCAATTCCGAACTGGTCTTGAGCTCGGGCGTCAACAAAATTCCACCGAGCGCCCAAATTGAGATGAAAAAGAATGCCGTGCCGGCGCGAAAAATCGTTTCGATATTCTCGCGCGCGTAGGCGGTGGCGCGGTCGATCGAACGCAACATCGACTCCCCGGTCGGCGTGCCTTCGGTCAGCGCACCAGCCATCAAAGCGAGCAGGGAAAGCCCAAACAGCGTCTCGAAGTCCGGGCACAGGACATTTTCGAGCCCGAGCGGCTGGCCCGCGACGTCGAAGGCGCAGAACCATTTGACATGGGCGCTAGCGGGCCCGGTGAGGATCGCGTTAACCAACAAAGCCAGCGGAATTGCTGCCATACTCGGCAGCCGCCTCGACAGCCGGCCCATTTCACAGAACCCTTTGCACTGCATTGCCACTTCACACGCCAGATACGCCGCCCCACGCAGCCGCCTGGTATTACTAATCTTTTACCACAGTTCTTAGGGGTTTGGTGACGCTTAAATTAAGTCTTGGTTAACCTACGTTACCAATCAGGCGGTTTGGCCGAGAATTGGGCGGTCGGCCTAGGCGCTTGGTAAGCATTCGCGGCTATCACTCACGCGCATTCGCAAGCCCGGATGGCGCGGAGAAGGTCATGATTGGTGCAATGAGCATGTTCAGCGTCGCCGCCGGCGCGCTGGTGGCTTATGTGTCGGAGCGTATTCCGGCGCGCACCGAAACGCTGGAAACAATGGCCGGCATCATGCTGCTCGGCGGATTTGCGGCGATCGGCTGCGCCCTGCCCTCACTGCTCTGATCGGAAGTTTTTGAGAGAGCGCGTTGCGTTTGCGTGTGCAAACGCCTGGTCAATCAGCGCGGCAGCGGCGGAACCGAAACCGGCTCAGTGGTGCCGTTAAGGGTTTGCAGGAAAGCGACAAGATCGGCTTTCTCGTCCTTGCTCAAGCCGAGCGGATAGATTTCGTCAGCCCGACTCGGTCGGTTGATGCCGCCGCGATCATAAAGATCGATCACTGCCTCGAGGGTCGGCTCGGAACCGTCGTGCATGTAAGGCGCGCGGCGCGCGACGTCGCGCAAGGTCGGCGTCTTGAACGCATACTGCAGCTTGGTTGAAGTCGGAAATAATTTGCCGCGCCCGGTATCGTCATTCTGCGCCGAACCGACGTCGTGGAACGACGCGTCGGTGAACGCCCAGCCGCTGTGGCATGCAGCACAATTGGCTTTGCCGTTGAACAAATTGAAGCCGCGCTTTGCCGCCTCGCTGACGGCCGCTTCATCGCCGGCAATCCAGCGATCGAACGGCGCCACCGTGGAGACGATCGAACGCTCGTAGGTCGCGAGTGCCAGCTCAATTTTCTGCCGCGTGATATCGCCTTCGCCGAATGCCACGTCGAAGGCCTCGACATAGCCCGGAATCGCGGAGAGTCGTTCGATCAGAACCTGTTCGGAGAGATTCATGTTGCTGGCGCCGGTGATCGGGCCCATGGCGACCGATTCGAGATCGCGGAAATGACCGTCCCAGCCTAGCTTCGGTATCCAGGCGACGTTGAGCAAGGTCGGGCTGCGCAAAGCAAGCGGCTTCTGCTGTTCACCGATCGCGCGCGCCTGCCCGTCGCCCCACGACAGCCCCGGATTATGACAGGTCGCGCAGGAACGCGTTTTCGAGCCCGACAGGATTGGATCGAAGAACATCAGCCGGCCTAGACTGTGTTTTGCATCCGAGTAGGGATTGTTTTTCGGGAATGGAATTTCCGCAGGCCGCCGATATTTTTTCTGCCACTCGGTCCGTGCGGATTTTTCGGTCGCGAGAATAGCGCCGCCCATGGCCAGCAGCAGCGCGGCTGCCGTGCACAATCCCACGACTTGGTGAACCCTCGTCAGGCGGATGGTTCCCATGCCACAGAGATCACATTGCCAGGTTTACGCGGAGTTAATCCCGCCCGGACAGGAGCAAAACGAGGGCTTTTTCGCCGAAAAACGTCAGTAAATGGCCATTTTTGAGGTTCAGAAAGGAACTGGTGAATTACCGGGCGTAAACGCGTGGCGGAACCGCCCTCGCCGGCTACGCTTGGTAATGAGATCCGACTCATGACCCCATGCGCCTTCTGTACGCGGGCGCATCCGATGCGCGTCAGTTCACGATGGCAGTTCGGAACGGCGCCGTTCGTTCACCCCACACGTCATTGATCGTCGCAGCCGATGCAGTTGGAAAATCGCCAATTCGAATCCCGGCCCGGCGCGATGTCGCTGCGCGACGCCATCCGCTCCCGGCTGGTCTATTCACTGGGCCGGACCGTTGCCGAAGCGAATGACCAGGATTGGTACTGCGCGACCGCGCTGGCGACGCGAGATCGCATCGTCGAACGCTGGCTCGACGTGCGCGCCGCCAATCGCGCATATAAAAAAAAGCGAGTCTATTACCTGTCGATCGAGTTCCTGATCGGGCGATTGCTATTCGACACGCTGGTCAATCTTGGTCTGCTCGACGAGACCCGCGACGCCCTGAAAAGTTTCGGCGTGGATATCGAGCAGGTCAAGGCTGCGGAGCCGGACGCCGCGCTTGGTAATGGCGGGCTCGGCCGTCTCGCTGCCTGTTACATGGACAGCATGGCCGCGCTCGGCGTGCCCGGCTATGGCTACGGCATACGCTATGAGCACGGCCTGTTCGAACAGCATGTGCGCGACGGCTGGCAGCAGGAGCGCCCGGAAACCTGGCTGCGCGCTGGCAACCCCTGGGAACTACCACGGCCGGAAAAGGAATATCCGGTCGGCTTCGGCGGCGCCGTGGAATATCTCGGCGGCGACGGCACCACCGCGCGCGCCATCTGGTATCCATCCGAGACCGTATTCGCCACCACCCACGACGTCCCGATTGCGGGCTGGCGCGGCAAGCACGTCAACATATTAAGGTTGTGGGGCGCGCGCGCTGCCGATCCGATCGAACTTTCAACCTTCAACGAGGGAGACCATATCGGCGCGATGACGGCGCGCAATCGCGCCGAGGCGATCACCCGTGTGCTGTATCCAAGCGATCAGACCGCACATGGGCAGGAGCTGCGCCTGCGCCAGGAATATTTTTTCACCAGCGCGTCGCTGCGCGACATCTTGCGCCGGCACCTCGAGCAGTTCGGCGGCATCCTGACGCTGGCGGATCACGCCTCGATCCAGCTCAACGATACCCACCCGGCGGTCGCCGTCGCCGAGCTGATGCGGCTTCTGGTCGACGAATATGAAGTGTCGTGGGACGATGCCTGGCAGATCACGCGCGGCACGCTTGCTTTCACCAATCATACGCTGCTGCCGGAGGCGCTCGAAACCTGGCCGGTCGAATTGTTCGGCCGGCTATTGCCGCGCCACATGCAGATCATCTTCCTGATCAACCTGCTTCATCTCAAGGCGGCGAATAATCGAGGCTTTACGGATCCGGAGTTCATCGCCGGCATTTCGCTGATCGACGAGCGCGGCGAGCGGCGCGTCCGCATGGCGCATCTGGCCTTCGTCGGCTCCCATCATGTCAACGGCGTCTCCGCGCTGCATACCGAGCTTCTAGGCAAAACGATCTTTCGCGATCTGCTGAAGGTGACGGCGACCAAGCTGGTCAACAAGACCAACGGCATCACGTTTCGGCGCTGGCTTTTCAAAGCCAACGAAAAGCTCACCGGCCTGCTGGTTGACACAATAGGCCCGGGATTTCTGGACGACGCGTCGCGGCTGATCGAGTTGCAACGCTTCGCCGACGATCCCGATTTCGTCGAGCGCTTTCGGCAAATCAGACGCCAGAACAAGCATGCGCTAGCGCGTGCGCTGCCCCACGATCTCGCCGGGCAACTCGACGGCGATGCGCTGTTCGACGTGCACATCAAGCGCATCCACGAATACAAACGCCAGTTCCTCAACATCCTGGAGGCGATGGCGCTGTATCAGGAATTGCGGAACAACCCGCATGCGCAAATCCCGCCGCGCATCAAGATCATCGCCGGCAAGGCCGCACCGGGCTATCAACGCGCCAAGCTCATCATCAAGCTCGCGCATGACGTCGCCAGCGTCGTCAACACTGATCGTGCGATCGATGGGCGGCTTAAGCTGCTGTTCGTGCCGAACTATTCCGTCAGTCTCGCCGAATGCCTGATCCCGGCCGCCGACCTGTCAGAGCAAATCTCGACGGCCGGCATGGAAGCGTCCGGCACCGGCAACATGAAGCTTGCGCTCAATGGTGCGTTGACGATCGGCACCCTCGATGGCGCCAATATCGAGATTCGCGAACGCGTCGGCAGAGATAATTTCTTTCTGTTCGGAATGACGGCGGACGAAGTCGCGCGGCGCAAGATCGAAAGATTTGAAGGAGCGACCGCGGCGAACAATTCGCCGCGGCTCAAGGTCGTGATCGAGGCGTTGAGCGGCGGCGCGTTTTCGGGCGGCGACCGTGAGCGCTATGCGCCGCTGGTCGAAGCGCTGCTCGGTTTCGATCCGTTCATGGTCGGGGCCGATTTCGATGCGTATTGGGATGCGCAGCGCGAGGTCGACGGCGCCTGGCGGAATCCGAAACGCTGGTGGCGATCCAGCATCCTCAACACCGCGCATATGGGATTCTTCTCATCGGATCGCGCGGTGCGCGACTACGCCCGCGAAATCTGGAACGTGCCGCTACCCTAAGGCCGCCGTCCGCGCCCTGCGTGATCGAACGCCGCAACCGCCGCACGGAAAATCGGCTGCTCGGTCCAATTCTCCAGCGTGACCGGCAGCTTGCGCCGCCAATTCGGATGCTGGTCGATGGTACCCGGCACGTTCACTTGTTCGACGACGTCCAGCAAATCATCGATCGCAACGGTGACGATCCGCGACGGCGTCGCCGCCAGAAAGCCAGCCGCGGCGGCGAAATGATCGGGACCATTGTCACCGGCGACGGGCCCGAGCATGCGCCGCAATTCGATCTGCGACCGGCTGCGCGCATCGCCGGTTTCTCCCGGGTCGACGCCGATGGCGCGCTTGGTGATGAGATCCTTGCCCGACATCCACCCCCGGAAGCTCGGCAGATCGTGGGTGTTGAAGGTCGCCAGCGCTTCCGCCGGATATTCGGATGGCGGCTTGAACTCGCCGTTCTGCCGGCGCTCGAACATCATCACGCGATAGGTCCAGACGCCCCACCGCGCCGAGATCTCGCGAAAGCCTTCCGGCACGGTGCCGAGATCTTCGCCGATGAAGATGCAGCGGTGCTTGATGCTTTCCTCGGCGACGACGCGAAGCAGTTGCTCGAACGGAAAGCGGATATAGGCGCCTTGCGCCGCGCTGGCACCGTCAGGAACGAGAAACAGCCGCATCAGCCCGAGCACGTGATCGAGCCGGACCGCGCCGGCGTGACGCATCGCTGCCGCCAAAAGCTGCCGCATCGCCGCAAAATCGTTGTCGGGCAGGCTATGCGGATTGAACGGAGCGAGACCCCAATTCTGACCCGAAGGGTTGAAATCGTCGGGCGGCGCGCCGATTGACAGACCGGCAAGGACGGCTTTCTGGTTGGCCCAGGCATCGGCACCCGCCGGATCGACGCCGACCGCGAGATCGAGATAAAGGCCGATTGATAATCCGCGCTGCTCCGCCTCCCGCCGGCAGCGCGCGAGCTGGCGGTCGGCGACCCATTGCAGGAATTCGAAAAACTTGCACTCACGCGATTCCGTCCGCCGCAGTTCGTCGATGGCGCCCTGATCCGGGTTTGACCAAGGCTGCGGCCAGTCGCGCCAGGACGTCCCGCGAAAGCGCGCTCGCAGGACTTCAAAACAGGCAAAGCGCTTGAGGCTGTCGCCCCGTTCGTCTCGGAACCGTTCGAAATCGGCCGCCTGCTCCTCCGAGCGTTGAGAGCGGAAGCGATCATAGGCCGCCCCGAGCGCGGCAATTTTCAGCTGCGCGACGCGGCGATAGTCGACCAAGCTGCTATCGCGCACCGCGGCAATCGCGTCTGCTAGCGCTGGATCGTCTTGACTGAAACCATCGACCAGGTCGACCGCGATATAGAGCGGATTGAGAAAAAGCCGGCTGTTCGGCGCATAGGGACTCGCCATGTCCGGGCGATCGAGCAACAAAGCGTGCAACGGGTTCAGGCCGACCACGGAGGCTCCTGAATCCGCTGCAATTTTGACGATTGTGCGCAAATCGCCAAAGTCGCCAATACCCCAATTGCGGCTCGAGCGGACGGCATAAAGCTGCACCGCGAGCCCCCAAACACGGGAGCCGTCACCCTGAAAGGCGCGTTGCTGGTGTCTAGGGTCAGCCAACACGGCCGGCTCGGAGCGGCCCTTCGATAAGGCATCAACGATTCGGTGCAGCGTCGGCTCGGGAACGGCGTGCCAATGGCCGGAAATGTCGTGGTAGCCGGGCTCGACCCCCCACCGCCGCGCCGCTTGCGCCGAATTATCCATTAAGCCTGTCTTTGTTTCGCCGCGGCTAACGCGAATAGGTCGTTAGAGTTGCGAAAATGACGGGAACTATCGCCATTTCCACCCGTTTTAATAGGACAGTTCGAAACCCTCATAAAACAAGATAAACTGAAACATGGGCGGTCCCTTCAGTTCGCGCCCGAGCGCGTTCATTTCCAGCGTCGAGCGGTCACCCACGGATCCGACCGGCCCGCGCTTTCGTATCGAGGACGTCTATCCCTCGATCCAGGGCGGCCGCTATGCCGTCAAGCGCATCGCCGGCGAGGCGGTGACGGTATGGGCCGATATTTTCCGGGATGGCCACGACCAGATTGCGGCGTCATTGCGTTGGCGGCGGGACACGTCGAACCGCTGGACCAGCGTACCCATGCAGTTTTTCAGCAATGACCGCTGGCGCGGCGCATTCACGCCGGCCGAACCGGGTTGGTACGTGTTCCAGATCGAGGCATGGACCGAGCAGTTCGCCTCCTGGCGCAAGGCGACGTTGCTCAAGCAGGAAGCCGGGCAGGATGTGGCCGTCGATGCCCGCGAGGGCCAGGAGCTTATTGCGTCGCTGATGCCGCGGGACAAGGCGGCGCGCCAGATCGTCGATACCGCGCTCGCGGAATTCGAAACCAAGGGCAACCCCTCGATCCTTACCGCCGCTACCTTGGCGGAAGCCATGGCGCAGACCGAGGTGCGGCCGGACCTTAGCCGCAGCGGACCGATGCCGTTGCTGGTCGAGCGGGCGCGGGCCCGCGCCAGCGCCTGGTATGAAATGGTGCCACGCAGCCAGAGCCTGGTGCCGGGGCAGCACGGCACGTTCGACGATTGCATTGCCCGCGTGCCGGAGATCGCCGCGCTCGGATTCGATGTGCTCTATCTGACGCCGATCCATCCGATCGGCCACACCAACCGCAAGGGCAAGAATAATTCGCTCAAGGCCGGGCCGGACGATCCCGGAAGCTTTTACGCAATCGGGGATGAAAGCGGCGGACACGACGCGATTCACCCGCAACTCGGCACGCTCGACGATTTCTGCCGCCTGGTCGCGGCCTGCAAAACCCACAATATGGAGATCGCGCTCGACATCGCGGTTCAGTGCTCGCCCGATCATCCCTGGCTCAAGCAGCATCCGGAATGGTTCAAGCGGCGCGCCGACGGCTCGATGCGCTACGCCGAGAACCCGCCGAAGAAATACGAGGACATCGTCAACCCGGATTTCAATTCAGCCGATCGCATCGGGCTGTGGGAGGCGTTACGTGACGTACTGCTGTTCTGGGTCGAGCAAGGCGTCGAAATTTTCCGCATCGACAATCCGCACACCAAGCCGCTGCCGTTCTGGGAGTGGCTGATCCGCGAAGTCCATCGCCAGAACAGCAACGTCATCTTCCTGGCGGAAGCCTTCACGCGGCCGAAGCTGATGAAGGCGCTGGCCAAGCTCGGCTTCTCGCAATCCTATTCCTACTTCACCTGGCGCACCACCAAGCAGGAATTGCAGGAATACCTCATCGAGCTCACCGGCTATCCAGAGCGCGAATATTTCCGGCCGAACTTCTTCGTCACCACGCCTGACATCCTGCCGGTGCAACTGCAAGCCGGCGAACCCTGGCTGTTCAAGTCACGCGCCGCGCTCGCCGCCATGCTGTCGTCGAATTACGGCATCTATAACGGCTTCGAACTGATCGAACACGCGCCGCTGCCGGGCCGCGAGGAGTTTCTCGATTCGGAAAAATACGAAATCCGCACCCGCGACTGGGACAAGCCCGGCAACATCAAGGCCTATCTCGGAACGCTCAACCGGCTGCGCCGCGAAAATCCGGCGCTGCAACAGACCTCGAACCTGCGGTTTCTCACGATGGATGACGACGGCGTCATCGGCTTTCTCAAGGAATCCGTCGACGGCACCAATGCGGTGGCCGGCGCCATCGCCGTCACCGGCCAAGCCCGCGAGTTCTGGCTGCATTTCGGCGACGCGTTGGCCGGCGGCAAGCCGGTCCGCGCGCTCGAAAACCTCCTCACCGGCGAGACCCGGCCGCTCGAATGGGGCGGCATCCGGCTGCGCCTCGATCCGGCCAACGATCCCGTTCTCCTTTTTCGCTGTTTGACGTAAGCGCCGCACATGAATATCGCCCCCGAATTCAACGTCGAAACCAAGAAGCTCGATGATCCGCTCTGGTTCAAGGACGCGGTGATCTATCAGCTTCACGTCAAGGCGTTTTCCGACAGCAATGGCGACGGCATCGGCGACTTTGCCGGCCTGACCGAACGCCTCGACTATCTGAAGGACCTCGGCGTCACGACGCTGTGGCTGCTGCCGTTCTATCCGACGCCCGGCCGCGACGACGGCTATGACATCGCCGACTATGGCGACATCAACAGCCAGTTTGGCACGATGCGCGACTTCCGGCGTTTCATGCAGGAGGCCAAGCGCCGCGACCTGCGCGTCATCACCGAATTGGTAATCAATCACACCTCCGACCAGCACCCCTGGTTCAAGCGCGCCAAGCGCAGCCCGCCGGGCTCGAGCGCGCGCGACTGGTATGTCTGGAGCAATTCCGACCAGAAATATTCCGGTACCCGCATCATCTTCACCGACACCGAAAAATCCAACTGGACCTGGGACGAGGAGGCCGGCGCCTATTACTGGCACCGGTTCTTCGCGCATCAGCCGGACCTCAACTTCGACAATCCGCGCGTCATCGACGCCGTGATCAGGGTGATGAAGCGCTGGCTCGATGCCGGCGTCGACGGCTTCCGTCTCGACGCCGTGCCTTACCTGTGCGAACGCGAGGGCACCAACAACGAAAACCTGCCCGCGACGCACGCCGTCATCAAAAGGCTGCGCGAGGCAATCGATTCCTATGCGCCGGGCAAGATCCTGCTCGCCGAAGCCAACCAATGGCCCGAGGACGTGCAGCAATATTTCGGCGCCGGCGACGAATGCCACATGGCCTACCACTTCCCGCTGATGCCGCGCATCTACATGGCGATCGCGCAGGAGGACCGCTTCCCGATCACCGATATCGTGCGGCAGACGCCGGACATTCCGGCGAACTGCCAATGGGCGATGTTCCTGCGCAATCACGATGAGCTGACGCTCGAAATGGTGACCGATTCCGAACGCGACTATCTGTGGTCGACCTACGCCGCCGATCCCCGCGCCCGCATCAATCTCGGCATCCGCCGTCGTCTCGCGCCGCTGATGGACAATGACCGACGCAAGATCGAGCTGATGAACTCGATCCTGATGTCGATGCACGGCACGCCGATCATCTACTACGGCGACGAGATCGGCATGGGCGACAATATCTATCTCGGCGACCGCAATGGCGTTCGCACGCCGATGCAATGGACGCCCGACCGCAACGGCGGCTTTTCGCGCGCTGACCCGGCGAAACTCTATCTGCCCTGTATCATGGACCCGGTTTACGGCTTCGCCGCCGTCAACGTCGAAGCGCAGTCGCGCTCGCTGTCGTCGCTGCTGAGCTGGATGAAACGCATCATCGGCGTGCGCAAGTCGAGCCACGTGTTCGGCCGCGGCGCTCTGACGCTGGTCCGTCCCGCCAATCGCACCGTGCTGGCCTATGTGCGCCAGCTGGGCGACGATGCCATCCTGTGCGTCGCCAATCTGTCGCGGTCGGCACAGGCGGTAGAATTGGACCTCAGCGCCTGGAAGGGCCGGATTCCTCAGGAAATGCTGGGTCGCGCGCGGTTTCCGAGGATCGGGGAACTGCCCTATCTCGTCACCCTGCCGCCCTACGGCTTCTACTGGTTCCAGCTGCATTCCGAGCCGCAGCAGTGGCAGGAACGCACGCTGCCTCGTGAGGTAACAACCCTGGTGCTCGGTGAGGGCTGGAATTCGCTGGTCACCGGACGCAATCAGCGCGCGCTCGAGCTCGACGTCTTGCCGCCCTTCCTGTCCGAACGGCGCTGGTTCGGTGAAAAAGGCAGCCGCCGGCTCACAATCAACCTTCCCGTCGCCATCCCGATCGAGCACGGCCGCGACCGCTTCCTCGTCGCAATCACGGAAGTAACCAGCTGCGATACGACCAGCCGGTATCTGCTGCCGCTCACCATCCGCTGGTCGCGCTACACCGAAATGGAAAAAGGCCCGACCAAAGTGCTCGCGGCCGTGCGACGCACCGCGCGCGAGGGATCGCTGCTCGATGCCGCACTCGAGCCGGAATTCATCGCGGCGCTGATCGCGAAAATCTATGCCGGCGAAACCACGGGTGATGCGGCGCACGGCCTGCAATTCCGCAGGACCTCGGCCTTTGAGACGATGTCCGACGTCAAGTCGGTGACACCGGTCGGCGTCGAGCAGTCGAATACCAGCATGGTCGCGGACAACAATTATGTCGTGAAAGTGCTGCGTAAGGTGACCGCCGGCGTCCATCCCGAAATCGAGATCGGCCGCTTCCTCGCCGAAGAAGCACCGTTCGCCAATGCTCCCGCTCTGCTCGGTTCGGTCGAGCTGATTGAAGGCGACCAAAGCAGCGCAGTCGCCGTCGTGCACAAATACGTCGAGAATCAGGGCGACGCATGGTCGTGGATCGGCCAGGCGCTCGACCGCTTGATCGACGAGCAGAAACTGTTGCCGATCGAGACTGTCAGCGAGACGTCGGAAAGCATCGGCATGCTTGGTCGCATTCGCCAGATCGGTCTGCGCACGGCAGGATTTCACCAGACCATCGCCAGCCGGTCCGATATCCCCTGTTTCGCGCCGGAGCCGATTACCGGCGATGACGTGGCGCGCTGGATCGACACGCTGATTGACCGAGCCAAGAACGTTTTTGCGCTGCTTGAGCGCAACAGCGAGACGCTTGCCGAGCCGGCGAAGGCGCTGGCTCTGGAGCTGCGCAACAACAGTCCGAGCATCCTGTCGCGCATCGACGGCGGCCGCGATGCCTCGGTGAACGCGATGAAGATTCGCCATCACGGCGACTTCCATCTCGGCCAGGTGCTGATGGTCAACAACGACGCCTTCCTGCTCGATTTCGAGGGCGAGCCGCGGCGCAGCCTGGCCGATCGCCGCCGCAAGGCGCCGGCGGCGCGTGACGTCGCCGGGTTCTGCCGGTCGATCGATTACGCCACCAGCGCCGCGCTCGAGCGCGCCACCGATCTGTCCGCCGAAGATAAAACGAAGCTCGCGAGCCGGATGCGGCTGTGGTCACAGCAGCTCACCGAGGCCTATTGGCAAAGCTATCGGGAAGCCTTGACCGATGACCGGCTGTGGCCGAAGGACGACGAGAAAAGCCGCAAATTGCTGGATTTCTTCCTGCTGGAAAAGGCGTTCTATGAGATCGAATACGAACTGACCAACCGGCCGGCCTGGGTGAACATTCCGCTGGAAGCGACGTTGCGCATCCTGCGCCAACATGGCGTGGTGCCGTCATGAGCCGCCTGCCCTCGGTCGCCCGCGCCATTCTGGCCGGCCGCCATTCCGACCCGTTCAGCTATCTCGGCCAGCATCCCGAGAACGACAACACGGTGGTGCGCGTGTTCCTGCCCGATGCGACGCGGGTCGCCGCCATCGAGGAGGATGGCGCCGAGCGGGAGTTGTCGCGGATCGACCAGGCCGGGCTGTTCGCCGGGCGCATCACCGGCCTTCAGCATTACCGGCTGCGCGCCAAGTTCGGCAATGACGACGTCGAGCTTGAAGACCCCTATCGCTTTCCGCCGATCCTGTCGGACTTCGACCTTTATCTGCTGGGTGAAGGCAACCATCTACGGCTTTACGACCGGCTTGGCGCGCATCCGATGACGCTCGAGGGCGTGGCCGGCGTCGGCTTCGTCGTGTTCGCGCCAAACGCGCGGCGCGTCAGCGTGGTCGGCGACTTCAATTTCTGGGACGGACGGCGGCACGCGATGCGCGTGCGCGGCAATGGCTACTGGGAAATCTTCGTGCCGCATGCGCGCGCGGGCGACAAATACAAATACGAGATCGTTTCGCGCTCCGGCGAGTTGTTGCCGCTGAAGTCCGATCCGCTGGCCTTCGCCGCCGAGATCAGGCCGTCGACGGCGTCGGTCGTCATCGATCCGGTGCAAATTCCGGCGCCCCGGCCGTCCAGAAGCGGCATCAACGCGCTGCAAGCGCCGATGTCGATCTACGAGGCCCATCTCGGCTCATGGCGGCGCAAGCCGGAGGATGGCAACCGCTGGCTGACCTACCGCGAACTGGCGGAGGTGCTTCCCGCTTATGTTGCCGACATGGGCTTCACCCATGTCGAACTGTTGCCGGTCTCGGAGCATCCGTTCGATGGATCGTGGGGCTATCAGCCGACCGGACTTTATGCGCCAACCAGCCGCTTCGGCACGCCTGCCGATTTCGCGGCGCTGGTCGACGCCTTCCACAAGCTCGGCATTGGCGTGCTGCTCGACTGGGTGCCCGGCCATTTCCCCGACGACCCGCACGGCCTTGGCCGATTCGATGGTACCGCGCTTTACGAGCACGCCAACCCGATGCAGGGCCGCCATCTCGACTGGGGCACGCTGATCTACAATTACGGGCGCATCGAAGTGACAAACTTCCTGGTCGCCAATGCGCTATTCTGGCTCGAGCGCTACGCCATTGATGGGCTGCGCGTCGACGCGGTCGCCTCGATGCTCTACCTCGACTACAGCCGGCCGCAAGGCGGCTGGATTCCCAACAAGCACGGCGGCCGCGAAAATCTCGACGCCATCGCCTTCCTGAAGCGGACCAACACCGAGCTGTTCGGCCACTTCCCCAACGCCACCACCGCCGCCGAAGAGTCGACCGCGTGGCCGCAAGTCTCGCGCCCGGTCGAATTCGGCGGCCTCGGCTTCGGCTACAAATGGAATATGGGTTGGATGCACGATACCTTGGACTACATCTCCAAGGATCCGATCCACCGCCGTCATCACCACGGCAGCATCCTGTTCGGGCTGCATTACGCCTTCTCGGAAAATTTCATCCTGCCGCTGTCACACGACGAAGTCGTCCACGGCAAACGCTCGATCTTCGGCCGCATGCCCGGCGACGAATGGCAGCGCTTTGCCAATCTGCGCGCTTACTTCGCCTTCATGTTCGCGCATCCAGGCAAGAAGCTGATGTTCATGGGCAGCGAGTTCGCGCAGGACACCGAATGGAATCACGACACCAGCCTGCCCTGGCACCTCACCGACCGCCCGTCGAACGCCGGCGTGCAACGTCTGGTGCGCGACCTCAACCGGCTGTACCGCGATACCGCGGCGCTGCACGAGCTTGATTGCGACGTCGCCGGCTTCGAATGGCTGGTGACCGATGACGCCGCCAACAGCACATTTGCCTGGCTGCGCAAGGGCGGCCAGCCGAACGACCGTTGCGTTGTCGTGGTCAATTTCACACCACAGGTGCTGCGCGACTATCGCGTCCCGGTGCCTTTCGCCGGGACTTGGCGCGAGAGGCTCAATACCGATGCTGCCCTTTATGGCGGCAGCAATGTCGGGAACGCTGGACGGGTTTCGACCGTTGTGACGCGTGAAACCCCGGAGCTTCGACTTGTCGTCCCACCGCTTGCTGCCATCTTTCTCGTTCCTGAGAACTAACGGAAAGGTGACGGCGGGCTCGCCGCACCCGCTCGGCGCCACATGGGATGGGCGCGGCACCAATTTCGCCCTGTTCTCGGCCAATGCGACCAAGGTCGAGCTTTGCCTGTTCGACCGCAGCGGCAAGCGCGAGGTCGAGCGCATTGCTTTGCCGGAACGCACCGACTACGTCTGGCACGGCTATCTGTCGCACGTCTCGCCTGGCCAGCTTTACGGCTACCGCGTCGACGGGCCCTACGAGCCGTCGGCAGGCCATCGTTTCAACAGCCACAAGCTCCTGCTCGACCCCTACGCCAAAGACCTCGCCGGCGAGTTCGCCTGGAACGACGCGCATTTCGGCTACCGCACCGGCCACAAGCAGGAGGATCTGGCGTTCGACCGGCGCGACAATGCACGCTGGATGCTCAAGGCGGTCGTGGTCGACGACGCTCATAGCTGGACGCGCGGCACGCGGCCGAACACCGCCTGGGAAGACACCTTCATCTATGAAGCCCATGTCAAAGGCCTCACCCAGCAGCGCAGCGACGTCCGCGACGCCACGCGCGGCACGTTTGCTGCGCTGGCCGAGCCCGGCATCATCGCTCATCTGCGCAGGCTCGGCGTCACCGCCATCGAGCTGCTGCCGGTGCACTCATTTCTCGACGACCGCTATCTGGTCGATCGCGGGCTGAAGAATTACTGGGGCTACAACACGCTGAATTTCTTCACGCCGGCTTGGCGTTACGCAAAGGGCGACACCAATGCCGCGTTTCGCTCGACAGTAGCAGCGCTGCACGATGCCGGCATCGAAGTCATTCTCGATGTCGTCTACAACCACACCGCCGAAGGCAACCACCTCGGCCCGACCTTGAGCTTCCGCGGCATCGACAATGCGTCCTATTACTGGCTCACGCCCGACAATCCACGCTTCTACGAGGATTTCACCGGCACCGGCAACGCGCTAAAGCTGGCGCATCCGCGGGTTCTGCAGCTGGTGATGGATTCGCTGCGCCGTTGGGTGGAAATTTATCACGTTGACGGCTTCCGCTTCGATCTTGCCAGCACACTCGGACGGCTTCCGGAATTCAACCGCGACGCGCCGTTCTTCGCCGCGATCAAGCAGGATCCGGTGCTCGCCGGCATCAAGATGATCGCCGAGCCGTGGGATATCGGCATGGGCGGCTATCAGGTCGGCGGATTCCCGAACGGCTGGTCGGAATGGAACGACGTTTATCGCAAGACGGCGCGGCGCTATTGGCGTGGCGAAGCCGGTCTGCTCGGCGACGTCGCACGCTGCATTACCGGATCGGCGCTGCAATTCCAACACGACGGCCGCGGACCACGCGCCAGCATCAATCACGTCACGGTGCATGACGGCTTCACGCTGCAAGATCTCGTCAGTTATGAGCAGAAGCACAACGAGGCAAACGGCGAGGACAACCGCGACGGCTCCGACGATAACGTGAGCACCAATTGCGGCGTCGAAGGTCCGACCGACGACCCGGCGATTCTCGCGACGCGACGACAGCTGCGCCGCAACCAGCTTGCCACTCTCATGCTGGCACAGGGCGTGCCCCTGATGCTCGCCGGCGACGAAGCCGCGAACAGCCAGAATGGCAATAACAATGCCTATTGCCAGGACAATGAAACCGGCTGGGTCGACTGGAGCAAGCTCGGCAGCGATGATGATCTCACCACTCTGGTCGGCGAACTCTCCGCCTTGCGGCAGCGCTTTCCGCAGCTCAAGCCGCACCGCTGGCTGGACGGCAAACGCGCCGACAGCAGCTATGACATCAAATGGCTGACTCCCGACGGGGCCGAAATGGCCGAGGCGGACTGGAATTTCGCTGAAGGGCGATTCCTCGCTTATGTCCTCGCCGCCTCCGGCGACGGCCAGCCGCTATTTGTCGTGCTGAACGCGGCGCAACAGCCTGTCGAATTCACCCTGCCGGAATGGCTGAACACCAAGAGCTGGAGCCAGGTTCTCGATACCGGCGAAAACGGCGAGCGCCCCGGAGATGGAGCGCCCGGCAACAAGCTAAGCATCAAGCCGCTCAGCGTGCTGGTCTTCGCAGGCCAGCCATGACCAACGGGCTTTTCGGCCCGCTTCTCTCCAGCGAGGGCGTGACGTTCCGTCTATGGGCGCCGGCGGCCAAAACTGTGAATCTTGTGCTGGAGCGCGCGGTCGCGATGGAGCGCGATGGCGGCTGGTTCAGGGCGCACGTCAACGGCGCCAAAGCCGGGACGCGCTATCGCTTCAACATCGATGGCGAACCCGACATTGCCGATCCGGCCTCCCGCTTCCAGCCCAACGACATTTCCGGTCCAAGCGAAGTCATTGACCACACCTATAATTGGCAATGCAGTAGATGGAAGGGTCGGCCGTGGCACGAGACGGTATTTCTCGAATTGCATGTCGGCACCTTCACCGAGCAAGGCACATTTCGCGCCGCAATCAAACGGCTCGATCACGTCGCGCAAGCGGGTATCACGGCCATCGAATTGATGCCGGTGGCGGATTTTCCGGGCCGCTGGAATTGGGGCTATGACGGCGTGCTGCCATTTGCGCCCGACAGCAGCTATGGCCGGCCGGACGACCTCAAGGCGCTGATCGACGCCGCGCATCTGCGCGGGCTGATGGTGTTTCTCGACGTCGTCTACAATCACTTCGGCCCCGAGGGGAATTATCTCGGCCGTATCGCGCCGCAGTTCTTCAATGACGCACAGACGCCATGGGGCGGCGCCATTGACTACGCCGTTCCGGAAGTACGCGCCTTCGCGATCGAGAATGCGCTGGCCTGGGTCCGCGATTATCGCTTCGATGGCTTGCGGCTCGACGCTGTGCACGCAATCGCCAGCCCGGGCCAGCCATCTGTTCTGCACGACCTGAGCGTTGCGATCGGCAATTTCGCGCGCAAGAGCGGCCGCCATGTTCATCTGGTGCTCGAGAACGACGACAACCGCGCCAGCCTGCTCGCGCCACAGGAAGACCCGCCGCACGGCCGTTACCGCGCGCAATGGAACGACGATTACCACCACGCCTGGCACGTCGCGCTGACCGGCGAGACGCACGGCTATTACAAGGATTACAAGGACAGCGCGCGGCACGTCGCCCGCGCGCTGAAAGGCGGCTTTTCCTATCAGGGGGAGGCCTCGGTCCATCGCAACGGCGCGAAGCGTGGCGAGTCGACCGGCGAGCTTTCGCCGCTGGCCTTCGTCAATTTTCTGCAAAACCACGACCAGATCGGCAACCGCGCGCTCGGCGAGCGGCTGGAAACCCTCGCGCCGTCACGCGCAGTCGAAGCCGCCCTGGCCGTGCTGCTGCTGTCCCCGTCTCCGCCGCTGTTGTTCATGGGCGAGGAATGGGGTTCAAAACGGCCATTTCCGTTCTTCTGCGACTTCAAGGGCGAACTCGCCGACGCCGTGCGCAAGGGACGCAAGGCGGAATTCGCTGAAGCCTATTCCGATGACAGCACCGAGGTGCCCGATCCTTTGGCAGAAGCAACGATGCAATCGGCCAAGCTTGACTGGGACGCTGACGGGTCCGGCGACGGCGCCGCGCGGCTGCGCCTGACGACGGCGCTGCTGCGGGCACGGCGTGACCACATTGTGCCATTGCTGCCGCAATTGTTGCCGGGGAGCGCGACTGTGTCCTTCGAGCACGGCCTTCTCATTGCGCGGTGGCGGACGCCGGAACGCGCGCTTCATCTCGTCGCCAATTTGTCCGACGCCACGCAGCCGCTGCCGAACATATCGTGCAGTACGACCGTATGGGACGAACGCCGCGGCGACGATCTGCCCGCCTGGGCGTGCTTCGCCGGCATCGGAACCGCGTGATGGCTCCGCGTGTCCCGATCGCGACCTATCGCGTGCAACTGACCAAGGGTTTCGGATTCGCCGCCGCGGCGGCGCTGGTACCTTACCTCAAAGAACTCGGCATCTCGCATCTTTACGCGTCGCCGTTCCTCGCGGCGCGGCCTGGCTCGACCCACGGCTATGATATCGTCGATCACGCCAGACTCAGTCCCGATCTCGGCGGCGATACAGCCTTCGAGGCCATGTCGAACGCGCTCAACAGTGCCGGCATGGGTCTCATTCTCGATTTCGTGCCGAACCATATGGGTGTCGGCTATTCCGACAATGCCTGGTGGCTGGACGTGCTGGAGTGGGGACAGAAGTCGCCGCACGCCGCCTCCTTCGATATTGATTGGCACGGCCTGCCCTATCGCGAGCAGCCGGGCGTGCTGTTGCCGATCCTCGGCAAGCCCTATGGCGATGCCCTGCAAAGCGGCGAGATCAAGCTCACATATGACGCCGCGAGCGGCAGCTTTGCCGCCTGGTATTTCGAGCACAAACTGCCGATCAACCCGCAGCGCTACGGTGAAATTCTCCGCACTATCGTCACGCACGCCAATGCCGAAGGCGACGACACCGGACGGCAACTGATCGCGCTGGCCGATCAATATCGCAACCGGGGTGCGCCGTCTTATGCAGAGGCACCGCGACTCAAGCAGGCGCTGGTCAATATTTCCGGCGCCGACGACATCATTGCGGCCGGCCTAGCCGCTTATCGCGGCGACAGCGAGACCGGATGGCCAACGCTGCACCGTTTGCTCGAGCGGCAAGCCTATCATCTCGCTTTTTGGCGCGTCGCATTTTCGGCGATCAACTACCGGCGGTTTTTCGACATCAACGATCTGGCCGGCCTGCGCGCCGAGCACCCGGCGACGTTCCGCGCCATGCATGTGCTTGTGGCCCGTCTTATCGCCGAAGGCCGACTGCAGGGCATCCGGCTCGACCACGTCGACGGCCTGTGGGATCCAGCGCAATACACCCGCCGCCTGTCCGAACTGATCAGGCGCGTGCGACCGGGCACGCGTCGTCACGACTTCTACATACTGGTCGAAAAGATCCTCGGCCCGCATGAGCCGATGCCGCAGCTTCCCGCGGTCGATGGCACCACCGGATATGAGCGGCTGAACCTGATTTCCCGTGTGCTGCTCGACAGCGCTGGGCTCGACCCGCTCGACGCGATCTGGCGCGATTTCACCGGCGAGCGCGCAAGCTTTCCCAACATGCTGCGCGCTGCCAAGCAGCGCGTGCTCGACACCATGCTGGCGAGCGAGTTCACGGTGCTGACGCGCGCGCTGGCGCGCATCGCCGCCGGCCATTTCAGCTCGCGCGACTACACGCTCGACCGCCTGCGCGCCGCACTGGAAGCCTACGTGATCGAGTTCCCGGTTTACCGGACCTATATCACGGCATCGCGAACCTCGGACGCCGACCGCAAGACGATCGACGACGTCATCGACCGTGCTTGCGCACAATGGGACGGCCCTGATCCGGACATCTTCGCCTTCCTGCGTGACACGATCACCGCCGACCTCGCCCACAATGCCGGTTATAGCCCGCCGCGGGTGCGCAGCTTCGCGCTCAAGCTGCAGCAATTCACCGGGCCGCTGATGGCCAAATCGCTCGAGGACACGGCTTTCTATCGCTATCACCGGCTGCTCGCGCTCAACGAAGTTGGTGGCGAACCTGCCGCGCCAGAATTGAGCGTCGACGACTTCCATCACGAGCAGATCAGGCTGGCGACGGAGATGCCGCACGGCCTGGTCGCCACGGCGACGCACGACACCAAGCGCGGCGAGGACGCGCGGATGCGGATCCTTGCGCTGGCCGAAATACCCGACGATTGGCGCCAAGCAGTGACGCATTGGCGAACCCTCAACGCGCCGCACATCAAGCGCGACGTCGCCGGCCGGACACCGTCGGCCGGCCACGAATACATGATCTACCAGTCGCTGATCGGCGCCTGGCCGTTCGAAGGGACGGACGACGGCTTCATCAAGCGCATGCAGGCCTACGCGCTCAAGGCGGCACGCGAAGGCAAGCGCGAGACCAGCTGGACCAATCCGAGCGAGGGCTACGAGGCCGGACTGCACGATTTTGTCGCGGCGATTCTCGACCCGCAGCGTTCCGGCCCATTTATTGAATCAATCGCCGACTTTACGCAACGAACCGCGCTGCTTGGCGCGCTCAACAGCCTCTCGCAGCTCACGCTGAAGCTGACGCTGCGAGGCGTGCCCGATTTCTTCCAGGGCACCGAATTATGGGATTTTTCGCTGGTCGATCCCGACAATCGCCGCCCCGTGGACTTTGGCTTGCGCCGCGACTTGTTGCAGCAGCAGCCGGCCTGGCCCGAACTCGCCGCCGACTGGCGTGATGGCCGCATCAAGCTGGCGCTCACCAAAACGCTGCTGCGCGCCCGGCAGGAGTTTCTGGCTTTGTTCCAGGACGGACACTATTCGCCACTGCGCTTCGACGGCAAGGACGCCGGCCGTGTCGCCGGATTTGCGCGCACCTTCCGCCGGCAGCGTTTGATTGTCATCGTGGGACGCCACTTCGCGCCTCTAACGAATGCCGGCCGCAACTGGCCGCACCACTGGGATGTCACAATCGCCGGCGAGGACGGCACGCCCTATCGCGATCTGTTGCGCGGCCAGGCCATTCCAAACGGACAGCTTGCGGCCGGTGAGCTGCTACGCGAATTTCCAGTGTGCGTGCTGGTTGGCGAAAAATAAGCTGGCGTTCCATCTCGCCTAGGTCGCTACGCCGCGGCTTTCATCCCTACGCGTGATAATCGCGCGTGCGGTTTCGATGATCTCGTCGAACGTTGCGTCCCATGGGCGACCATTTTTGCCGATGACTGTCGTTGCCGGGAACCAGGGAACGCTGCGCGACAAATAGGGCCAATCGCGGCGAAACAGATCGTCCCGGACCAGAATCATCCGTTGACCGAGCGCGCCGCTCAGATGGGCGCCTGAATTGCTGATCGTGATGACGAGATCAAGCGCGGCGATCTGGCTCGCGAAGCGGTCCATGTCGACGAGTTGGTCGACCGCCGGATCGACGATCAGCCGTTGCGGCGCATCGCCCTGCAGAACCGCAATCTGCTCCGCGACATCGCCATATTGCAGCGAGACGAATTGCGCCGGAATGGCGCCGACAAGGCGCGCCCAGTGCGCGAGCGACGGCAAATCCTTGCCGTAATGCGAGCTCCACCAGGCGATGCCGACCAGCGGAAGCTCCCGTCCTTTCAAATAAGCCTGCCGCATCGAGCGCGTCATCTCTTGATCGGCCACGAGCGGAACATGCAGACGCGCCAAGCTTTGCGCATCGCAGCCCAGGATGAACTGCAAGTCGACGCTGTTCGCTGTCACGCACCGACCGCTGACATGGCTGGCAAAATCGGCGCCGAAAGGAAGCACGATGAGCTCGGGCAGAGTCCGCATGAACAGCGCAACCATGCGCGGTTCGACAATCACGATGGTCTTCGCCGCGCGGCTGCTTGCCGCGCGAATATAGCCGGCGAGCCCCATGCCGATCGCAACGCCCTGCTTGGTTGTGTCCATCAGCTTTACCACCAGCGTGGCGTCACGAATGTCCTCACCGCGCCATTCACCTGCTTTGGTGGCGTCATCACGGCGGCTCGCCGCATGAATCAGTTCGATGCCTAATTGATATTCGTCGAGCCGCCAGGCCGCATGGCCGAGCTCGCCGAGCATACGAAAATCCTGGGCCCGCCTCGCAGCGTCAACCAGCGGGCGGAGCATGGCGCGCAATGCCGTCCAGTCGTGGCGCCGAAGCGCGGCGCGATAGCGCGCATAGTCGCAAGCAAGACGGGGCGACATGACGAACCGTCGAATCTGACGGCGAGTCGTATGCCAGATGTCCCAAACCTGCCGCAGCAGTTTTCGCCGCATGATGCCGCCAGTCTCTCCCGATATGAACTAAAACGATTCGATCGCGGCGTCACTGCGTCAGAAGCCGGACACGTCGCTCAGCCCGTGTCCTTCCAGGCAGCAGATTGTCTGGAGATTGGCTCGGGAGGACATTGAAGTAATGGTGCCCAGGGGCGGCGCCCGGCATAGGTCATAACTATTTGAACTAGAAACAGTTTTTCTGATCGGTTTCTACCGCAGACCAACACTTATACCAACACAGAAGGCGCCTTCGGTCCGTCGAGACTGAATAATTTTTCAGAGCGCTATATTTTGTGGAGTGCGGCCAAAAGGTCCTCGGTGGCAGCCAGCGAACCCCTGTGGACTCGATGCAGCGACGCACCAAATGACACAACCTGATGAGGTCAGTACCTTCGGGCGTGGCGGGTGTCGCTTCTCCGGTAAAGCCACGGCTAGCACTGGACAACCTGGGTGAGATCGAAACATTCGTCTTCAACGAAAAACCAGCCACCTTTACCCAATGCCTTTGGAAATCGCACGGCGAGACAACTCACGCTATCTCGCATCGCAATATTCCTCTCCCTGAAGAACAGACGAGTCCGATCCAGCGATTGCACCAGGATCAGGTAGGCCGCCAAAAAGCTTTCCTGCTTTGGCAAACTGGAAAAAATACATTCGAGCGAGGCCGGAGAAACGAAAATGATTCGGCCGCGATCCAATTCAATTTCCGCACCATTACCGATACGTTTCACTGAGGCATCAAGAAATCGCGCGTAACGCTCACTTGTGCTCTTGATATCGTTTGTTGCAATAGTTGCTGCATTTAGCGTTTGAGCCCCATTGAGATGTGATAGCCAGCGCTTCTGCCAAACAAGATCCGAAGTATGATGAGTTAAAAATTGGATTCGACCTTCGGGCATTGTACCCGGCAAAACGCGAGCCACTGTAAATTTAGCTACCTCTTCTCCCGTTTCGGTCGCCGCGGGTCGATTTAATTCGACAAGCGGCCGCGTCGGAAATCCAAATCTCTGCAGTCGCGCAGGCTCAACCCGCGCATCGGACGAAGAAAAAGCCAAAAGGTGAAGACCTTCGAAAACGGATACGGCGCGGGTAAGTTCACGTCCTAATGGAGTGTCGTGAGTTTTGCCCAGGATTTCGATATATCCGCCCTGCAACATTGCGCAGATATTGCCGGTACCCGTGGGTGTGTAATTGCCCGCCTCATCAATGGTGTACTGAGTAGAAAACGGGGTCGGGCTAAATCCGTAGTCAATAAGACTCTCGCGCGCGGTCTCCGTATCGAGAACAAAATGACCGATATGGTCCAGAGTCTTTTCCGTGCAATCGCAATGAGACACGGCAACCATTTGAGATTATTTACTGCTCGTCTGAACATTTATCGGTAATGGCGACACTTTTGCTTTGAAAATGCCGCAGCAAGTATTGTGCAAGACCATCAAGGAGCCCACTTTTCTTCACCCAGCATTGCAATATGCCGTCTTCACGGTCGTAAAAAATTCTGCCGCATATCGGCCTTGCTCACGCGGACCATAGGACGAGGCCTTTCGTCCACCAAACGGAACGTGGTAGTCGACGCCCGCGGTGGGAAGATTCACCATTACCATTCCAACGTCAGCATTCCGACGGAAGTGGGTCGCGTATTTCAAGCTACGTGTACAGATGCCCGCACATAGCCCGAATTCTGTATCGTTCGATACAGTGAGAGCCTCGTCGTAATCTTTTACTGGGATTACTGCTGCTATAGGCCCGAAGATTTCTTCACGGGCGATCCGCATTTTTGGACTAACGTCACCAAAAATGGCCGGACCAAAATAGTAACCGGGTGTCGTCCGACGCAGCGGTTCACCGCCACAGACAAGTGAGGCGCCCTCAGACCGTCCTATTTCGAGATAGGACTGGTTCTGATCAAATTGACTTTGGTCAACGACCGGACCTAGTTGAGATCGCGGGTCTAAGGCGTCGCCAATGACAAGGGCTCTAGCTCGATCTGCCATTAACTCAATGAACTTACTGTAAACTCCCTCGGTGACGATGATTCTTGAAGATGCAGTGCAACGCTGGCCGGTTGAAAAGAACGCTCCATTGATCGCGCAATCAACCGCAACGTCTAGATCTGCATCATCCAATACGACCAACGGGTTCTTACCCCCCATTTCCAGTTGGCATTTCTTCATTGATTGAACACAGGTCGCGGCAACTTTGCGTCCGGTCGGTACCGAGCCCGTAAAGGAGATCCCAGCAATATCGGCACTCTTCAACATGCGTTCTCCGACTACGCTGCCACGTCCCATTACCAAATTTAACACGCCATCAGGGATGCCGGCCTTCGCGACTATCGCAGTAAGTGCGTGCGCAAGAGCGGGAACAAGATCGGCCGGCTTAAAGATAACGCAATTTCCGTACGCTAGCGCCGGCGCAATCTTCCAGGCCGGAATGCCGATCGGATAGTTCCAAGGAGTAATGATCCCGATTACTCCGAGTGGTTCGCGCGTAATCTCAATCTCGATGTTAGGACGGACGGAATTCATCTTCTCGCCAGGAATTCTCAAACACTCTTGAGCAAAGAAAAGAAATATTTGGCTAGCACGCAAAACTTCGCCAACACCTTCACTTACAATCTTTCCTTCTTCGCGGGACAGCAAGCGACCAAGCTCGTCTCGTCGCAACGCAAGTTCATCGCCCACGCGTTTTAAGATGTCATGCCTAGTCTGCGGAGTACTATGAGACCACGCCTTGAATGCTTTTGTTGCAGCAGAAACGGCGTCGTCAACATCACTCGCTGACGCAGTCGAAAACTCCCCCACAACATCATCCGTATTGGAAGGATTGATATTTCGAGAGGCCTGCGCAGAGCTTTTCCAAGCTCCTCCGATGAAGTTTTGATTCATATTCGGTCCAACTATTGTTAAATCAAAAAGCAATATGGCTTAAGACGCCTCGGCCCGCACGCGCAGAGCACCCATTTTCTTGTCAGGCGTTGGTTGCACGATGACCTTACCGAATACTTTTCGATCTTCGATCAGTTTTAGGCCGTCCTTGGCTCGCTCAAGCGGCAGGACCACGTCAATAACCGGCTTCATTTGATCGGTTGAAATTAAGCGCATCAAAGCTTCAAGGTCTGACACATCCCAGCTATTCGATCCGATAACCTTGAGTTCGAAGCTCCAAATATACCGAAGGTCTTCCTTTGGATCGAAGCCAGCGGTCGCACCACAAACCAAAAGCCGTCCCCCACGCTTCAGGCACTTAAGTGACGGAACCCAAGTGTCGCCGCCGGTGAAATTGACGACAACGTCTACTCCACCTTCGTAGCTTCGGCGTTGCGGTTTCCCGTAGCGAGTGATCGCAGCCTTCGAAAAATCCTCTTTTGTATAATCAATGACATGGTCAGCACCGATTTCTCGAAGACGTCGTAATTTGTCTTCGCTACTAGCGCACGCGGTGACTTCAGCTCCGGCCATTTTCGCTAAAATAACGCAACACGTTCCTACCCCGCCGCTCGCACCGAGAATGAGAACGCGATCGCCCTTTTTTACCATACCGTGCGTGTACATCATTCGGTGAGCTGTTCCGTATGCGACCGGCAAAGACGCCGCCTCCGCATAGGTTACCTTGTTAGGAATCGGCACAAGCTGCTGGACCGAGACTAGGCATTTTTCTGCAAGACCACCGTGCAACATTTCACCCATCAACCCGCGCTCCTTATTTAGTGGGTTGATCAACACACGGTCTCCGACTTTCCAATCTTTGACATCGGATGCGACTTCAATAATCTCGCCCGCAATATCGAGACCAATAATCATAGGCATCGGCACTTTGATGCCGGGCATCCCCCGAACCGTGAACACGTCGTGATAGTTAAAGGATGTCGCGGCCACCCTGATGATCACATGGCTTGGTTTGATGATGGGATCAGGGAAATTTGGATCCAAGGTCAGTTCGTCCAAGGTCCCGTGCTGCTTCAACACAACAGCTTTCATGCTAGCTCTCCGTTGGATTTGTGACAGCTGCTTTGGGCTGCTGAGTGAAATATGTTCCGCGGCCACTCGCCAACATTTCACCCGACGATGTGTGAATACTCGCTGAAGCAACCGAGAACGTCCTACCGAGTTTGACGATGTGACCTCGGACGCGAAAAATTCCGGCAGTTGCTGGCGCATGATAGTCGACTCGCATGTCTACCGTCGGCACCGGCCTGCCAAGCTTTGCAGCGATCGCATAGTCGCCGCCTATATCTATAAGTGTCGCGAGGATGCCGCCGTGGGCGTATCCGCCTTGCGGATTGACGATGAACTCGTCGCGCCAAGGGACTTCCAGCTCGACACCGTCGTCTATGAAGGAAACGACTTTAATGCCGAGCCACTGGTGATACGGCCCCCTCGACAGCAACTTCTGCAATGCTTCGACGGTTATCGAATCGTCTGCCATTCGGATCTCCAGTGAGTTATTCGTTGGCTGATCCAGACGCCATTGCCGCTAGTTGGCGCCTGTCAATTTTATTCGTACCCGAAAGAGGAAAATTCTCGATGAAGTGCACGCGCCGGGGATGCATGTAAGGAGGCGCGTTATCCAGCGCGAACCTCTTCAATTCATCTTCCGTCAGTTTGCTATTCGCACGTCGAATGATGAATGCGTGCGGCACCTGCCCCTTAAACTCGTGGCCCACCGGCACCACAATGCTTTGCTGCACACCGGGATGGCGATCTAGAATGGCTTCGACTTCTGCCGGGAAGATATTTTCGCCGCCGCAATTGAACATGTCGTCGGTACGACCAACAAAGAAATAGAAGCCGTTCTGGTCTCGACGAAACACATCACCGGTTCGGTAGAACCCGTCCTGCAGACGAGTGGAAGTTTCGTGCGGCAAATTATGATACCCGGATAAAATCCCCGGGTTTCTCAACCATAACTCACCTTGATCTTCAGACGCGCCGCCGAGGAGTTTCGCTTCGGTACCAGGCCAGGGATACCCAACGGACCCTTGCGGTCTTGGCTCTCCGTTCGGATGAGGGCCAAATGGAACTGGGCCGCCCTCGGTTACACCGTAGTTCAACATAACTTCTGCTTGTGGAAATACGTCGAGCATTGCGTTGACGAGAGATGCCGAGGCTGGAGCTGAACCAATGCTGATAAGCTTGACCGACGAGACGTCGTAGCGGGCCAGCGTCTCACGATCGGACAGCAACATTGCAATCATGGTTGGCACGCCAGAGATAATCGTGGCGTGAAACTGTTCGATCGCCTGCAAATAGCGTTTAATGTCGAACTGCGGCAGCAACGGAATCGTAGCGCCCGCGGTCAAAGCCTGTTTGACGGCAAGCAAGGCATTCTTGTGATAGAGCGGCGCCGCCACTAAGAACACATCGTCTGGTTTGGTCTTGCGAAAGTGGGCTAGAGTCTTCCGCGCCCAGTTTTGACTTGCGTGGGTGAGTAACACACCCTTGGGACGCCCTGTTGAGCCGGAGGTGTACGGCTGGATGGCTATCGTTTCAGGAGTCGGATCAATCGCTTGGAATTCGCCCACATCTACAAAAAGATTGAAAGCTCGTTTGTCGACGGCGTCAAAAACAACGGTGGGAATATCCTTCTCGGATAGGTCGAGAAAGCGACTTTCGGCAAACACCATTGCCGCAGAACAATCCACAAGAATCGAACGAACTGCATCTGATTTAAGCTTAATATTGACCGGGACGGGCACGACCCCCGCTCGTATCGAACCAAATACGACGGCAAGGTATTCGACGCGGTTGAGCGAAAGTATTCCAACGCGGTCGCCCGCGGTGACGCCCTGTCTCCGCAAGCCGCGGGCGACCGAATTGCACATAGCGTCAAAGTCAGCGTAACTAACGACACGCGGGACTTCATCGCGCATGTCGATAATCGCCGGTCTTTGCTCCGATGCAAAGCGCGCAAACAGCGTTCCCAGATTTCCTCGTAAATCACTTAGCCCAGCTGAGTTCGTAGTAGTCATGTTGCGACTCAATTGACGATGGTCTTTGGACCACCCAGGAGACCCACGAGTTGCAGTACTACTGACGCACGTGCAGCTTGCGATCGAGCTTAGTCAGCGGCTCGCTTCCCGTTTCTGTGACCAAAACGGTTTCGCTAAACATCACCGACCCAACGCCTGGAATGATGAAGCCCGGCACCAAGTGGAAAATCATTCCGGCCTGCAGAGGTCGAGGATCGCCGGCCTTCAAATCCATTATGTTTCCCTCACCCCAGGTTGGCGGGAATCCAAGCCCGATGGAGTATCCGGTCCGATGCAGCCAATATTCAGAAAAGCCGGCCTTTTCTACGATTCCGCGAGCAGCACGATCGACATCCCCTGAGAGGGCTCCAGGCTTCATCGTGTTGATTGCTGCTGTAAGCCCTTCGATGACGACCTCAGAAAATCGCTCGATCTGCGACGACGGCTTGCCTACAAAAACGGTCCGCAAGTTTGCGGCGCCGTAACGCTTCCAGCAACCGCCGCACTCTAAGTAAACAAGGTCGCCGTTCTTAATTGCAACGCCTTCTGCGGTTTGATGCGGCAGCGCCGTGCGCGGACCGACCACTGCAAATGGACCATTGGATGGAACATCGCCGCCGGCCCGCAACATGCTCGCGTACATCTGTACGGTAAGTTCGTTCTCGGTCACCCCGACATTGCAGGAGCTAATCGCGGCGCTTAGACCCGCGACAGCAATATCGGCTGCCTTTCGCATATACTTGATCTCTGCCGGCGACTTGACGATCCGACACCATTCAACAACACCCGAGCTCGGAACCCATTTTGTATCCGGCAGCATCGCACGCAGTGCATCCAGCACATATGGGGGCATATAATAGCCACGCTCATCGTAGCCAATGCTCTGCTGACCCGCTGTCCTGACGGACTTAATTGCATCAGTCGTTACGTCGATGGGGCTTTGCCAGTCTTCGTAGCCAAAGCATGATTTTGCCCAAGAGAGTCCTTCGACATTTGGCGTTTCAAATTTGCGAACAATAAAGAGGGGCTCGCGGTCCATCGGCACGAGAAGTGACTGATACATATAATAACCGATGGTTCGGTACCCGGTCAGGTAGTACATGTTGACTGGACTCGTCACCACAAGCAGATCGATTTCGCGCCTGCCCATTTCAGCGCGAACCTGCTTAAGACGATTGTGGTACTCTGCAATCTCAAAAGCCGGCACCGGACGAAAATGATCCATTGACGAATTATTGCTGGTCATTCTGGATACTTTCTATTTCGCGTTGGCATTTCAGACTTCTGGCCAACGGTATGCCCACGGCCTGATCGTTTCTAGCTCCGCAGCAACGCGCAGCACCTCTGCATCGGCGTGCCATCTGCCAACTATTTGGAGCCCGACGGGCAGTCCCTGTTCGGTCCATCCGATCGGAACTGAAATCGCAGGGTTGCCCGAATGATTAAATGGATGGAGATAACAGAACCAGTCGTAACGACCTGTGCCGTACTCAACGCCGTCGATCACTATCTTCTGCCAGGCAGTGGTTGTGACAGGTACTGCAGGTGTCGTTAAAGCGGGCGTGACGATAAAATCAAAGTCTCGTAATAATTTTTGAACGATTCGGAAAATATCGGTGCGGCCGTGAATTGCGCGTTGAAGATCTTGGCCACTGATATCTCGCCCCCACTCGATCGCCACCTTGAAGGATGGGTCAAATTCGTCGCCACGCTCTGCCAGCATTGATCCGAAACTGTCAAACGAGCTAGCCGGATTAAGAACAAACAATAGATCCGCAGACTTCTTAAGATCGACCGACCGTTCTTCAACGAACGCGCCCAACGAACGGATCGCATCGACACTTTGAACCGTCAATGACAGTGTCTCGTCGTCGACCGCAGAATTCCCCACGTTCGACAAAAACAGCACTCGAATGCCACGCAAGTCTCCAATCGGCATCGCGGCACGGAGATAATCGCCTCGGTGGCTCCCGGATGAGTGGGGGTCGTCAGGATGGGGGCCGACGACAACACTCATTGCGAGCGCGGTATCGGCGACCGTCCGGGACATGACGCCCGTGTGGCTCAGTTGATTAAAAGCGTCTTGGTCGTAATCCCTAGGTATCGCACCCAGTGTCGGCTTAATCCCCACCACGCCGCAACAGGCTGCTGGAATCCGAACAGAACCAGCACCGTCCGTTCCAAATGCGAGTGGTCCGACACCGGCCGCAACTGCAGCAGCGCCCCCGCCGCTCGAACCCCCAGGCGTGCGACTCAAATCCCAGGGATTTCGGGTGGTGCCATAGAGCGGAGAATCCGTCATCGCCTTATGGCCCATCTCGGGGCTGGTAGTAATGCCTAAAAGTACTCCGCCTGCGTCCTTCAGACGCTTAGCGCACACAGAGTCAAATTTTGAAACGTTGCCACGAAATATCTTCGACCCGTAAGTCAACGGGTAGCCCTCGGCTGGAATGAAATCCTTTAAGGTGTAAGGCACCCCATGAAGCAGCCCCAGTGATCGCCCTGACGCGAGCTCTCGCTCAGCCCAGTCGGCACGTTCGAGTGCCTCCGTTCGCGCAATATAAGTGAATAAATTAAGCGACTTCTGTAATGTTTCCGCTCGCTTCAGCGCCTTCTCAGTAAGTTCGCGCGGGGAGATCTCGCCGCGGCGAATGCCCGCGGCGAGCTCCGTAGCAGGAAGCCCTAGAAGACCTAGGCGACCGCTTTGAGTATCCGATTTCAAGTCGTAATCCACTTATTCCAGAAAGCGATCAGATACTCGAGGTTGGTTTTGCCGTCCGGTCCAGCTTCGACGTACCAAGGATCATTACGAACAAACTGAACCTTCATATTCTCGGGACTTGTCGGCAGTTGTTTCGCAAATTCCGGATCGATCGTTTCGAACGCTTTTTTGTTTGTCGGGCTCATGAACATCGCGGTAGCGAAAGCCGCTTGCCTATCAGGATGTGTCGTAAACTCAATAAAACGCTGCGCGTTGGAAGCGTGAGGAGCACCTTTGGGGATGATCCAGTTATCAACTAGAAGCTTCCCGTTATTCCATTCAATTCCGATCGGGGCCTTCGCGCGCTGCAAATTGCTTGCGCGATTGCTGAACAAGATCCCAAAATCGACCGCTTTATCAGCGAGTAGTTGCTGACCCTCGGCGCCCTCGTTCCACCACTTCTTGATATGCGGTTTAATGCGGTCGAGGCTCTTAAATGCACGGTCGATGTCTAGAGGATAGAGCTTGTCTATTGCGACTCCATCCGCAATCAACGCTTCTTCGTAGACGCCTGAGCCGTAAACTCCCGACTTCAGACTTCGTCGGCCTGGAAACTTTGCGACATCCCAAAACTCAGCTACTCCTTTCGGACGCTTTGTCGGGTCAGAAAACTGGGAAGCGTCGTAAACAATCACCGTCGAGTAAACATATCCGCCGACCCCATACGGCTGCTTCGCCTCCGGCGGCATTGCGTCAAGGTTTGCCTTCGAGAAGATTGAATAATCAATCGGCTCAACATAGCCGCTCTTATTTGCTTGCGCGGCCTGAAGCCAGCCGGTGTAGCTCACATCTGTTTCAACGACCTTATTCTCGACTGCAAGTTTGAGTTTTGCAGGCGTCATCCAGTCCTTTGCGACTTTCACGTTGAGCCCTGATGCCTTTTGAAAAGGCTCAATGTACTCACGTACAACTGCGTCGGCGAAATCACCGCTACCAACCTGCACGACCAGGTCATCTGCCGCTTTGGCAGAACGTATAAAAACAAAGGGCGAAGCGACGCTCGCCGCGCCAAGAGTCTTAAGCATCGATCTCCTATTCATATTCTTCATCGTTAGACTCCTTTGGTTGCTGACATATGGACGAAGGTTAGCTCCCTATTGTTTGTGGGATAACTGCGGTGTTTGGTGGATGAGCTGAAAGATGACCAAGCAGACGATCGGAATAAGCATCAAAAGCGAAGAGACAGCGGCGATTGTCGGGTCGATTTGATTGCGAATGTCTTCCCACATCTTCAATGGAAGAGTTTGCGAATTGATCCCTGCGACGAACATTGTGATGACAAGCTCATCAAACGAATGGATGAAGGCAAACACCGCGCCACCGACTACGCCGGGAGCGATCAGCGGAAGCGTTACTTTTACAAAGACGCGCCAAGGGCCAGCCCCCATGCTTTGTGCCGCCCGTTCATAGTTGTCGCTTACGGTTTCAAGAAGCGCGCTGACGATTATCACTACGTATGGAATCGCTCCGATGGTGTGTCCGGCGATAATCGCTGCGGGCGATCCGATGATGTTTATCTGGGCGAAAGGTTGAAACAGCGCCACCCCAATAACAATTGCGGGCACGACTAAGGGCGCAACGAAGAGCCCGTACAGCAAAGACCGAGCTGACCCGACCATTTTAGCAAGAGCTAACGATGCCAGTGTACCGACCGCAGTAGCAATGATCACGGTTGCGGTAGCTATCCACAAACTTAAGGTAGCTGCCTCCAGCCATGATCGATTAGAGAAGAAGTTCTGATACCAACGCAACGAGAGAGCAGTCGGCGGAAACTGAAGATAGTCTGCCGAACCAAATGAAAGCGGCACAACTACCAAAGTTGGCAATAGCAAAAACAGAAGCGCGACGCCGGCTAAACCGACTGTAAATGTCGCCGCAGTCACTTTTCCATTGAAGAGCGGAGGATTTCTAAGAAACGACTTCAGTCGGCTCGGCTCGGGCAAACTGTCCCAGGCACCGGCCACCCCGCGGCCTTTTTGTTCTGCTATGGAAGACGCTGGCCAATCGACCTCGTTATTCATTTTGCGCTCGCCAATCGACTGTGTGTTCGCCCCGCCGATGACGAGCATCACCGCTCCGCTCGACTTCTTGCTTACTAGCAGCATGCCGAGAATGGTCGCACCAAGAAGTAACATCGAAGCCGCTGATGCCGGGCCCCAGTCCGCCAATTGGTTGACCTGCGTTTGGATTAACATCGACAGCGTAACGTCTCTCAACCCGCCAAGCATCGCGGGCGTGACGTAGAACCCTAACGCCAAGAGAAATACGAGCAGACAACCGCTTTTCACGCCATTGAGTGTTGAGGGCAGGAAGATGCAAAGGAACGAACGCAGCGAACCCGCGCCCATACTTTGGCCAGCAAGGACAGTGCGCCTGTCGATGGCTGACATAACGGCAAAGAGAGGCAAGATCATGTATGGCAGCAAGATCTGGACCATGCCGATATAGACGCTGGTTGAATTATAGATGAGTTCAAGCGGTTGATTGATGAGGCCAAGCCACCTCAAAATGGAGTTCACAACGCCCCGGTCATCAAGCAATACGATCCAAGCATAACTCCTCACAAGGAAACTTGTGAGATACGGGAGAAATACAAGACAGAGCAGCAGGGCTCGTACGCGAGCTCGAACGCTGCTCAGCAGGTATGCAATTGGATAGCCCAATAATAAACAGCACAGGGTTACAATGCCGCTGATAGTGACCGTACGAATGAGAACCGGCAGATATCCGTCAGCTCCAAAAAACGAGATGTAGTGCCGCAGCGTGAAGTGAGGCGCATCAACACTTAAAAGAAAGAGTCTAGCGACCGGATAGCCAAACAAAAGGCAAAAGGTGATGAACGGTGCCGCGATGAGCAGAATGATATTGACTGTCGGTCGTCGCAAACGGTTGCGAATTTGTGGAAAACGTATTGGTCGGGAAACTTCTACGGCCATCATGGAAGCCACCGAACATCGGTAACACGCCACGATATTGAAACGTGATCGCCTCTGGCAAAACGTCCAGCAACATCTTCAGACTGACGTTTGACAACAATGAGGCGCGGGCCGACCCGAACTACATAACGTCGGCTTTCACCCGTGTAGATGATATCTTCGATTACACCAGTTAACGTTTGAGTCTTGTCGTCAGACTTGGAGGTGGGTTCAACGGTTGGACCAATCAGAATCCGTTCTGGGCGAAGGACAGCAAGGTTGGAAGATTGGTTTTCCTGATCGGCGACTTCCGGACGACGGATCGCCAACAGGTCCTCGGTAACTGCATATTTGGTTCCATCGACAATCCGGCGGTCAACGATGCGGAAGAAGTTCATGTCTCCGACAAAGGCCGCAACGAATTCCGTTTCAGGCCGATCGTAAATATCCTCCGGATGGCCTATCTGAACCACCCGTCCACGATCCATGACCGCAATTCGGTCAGACATCGTGAGCGCTTCATCTTGATCATGAGTCACGTAAATAACGGAGACGCGCCTCTCCCTCTGGATCCGCTTGATCTCCAGCTGTAGCTGCACGCGCAGTCTTCGATCGAGCGCGCCTAGTGGTTCGTCCATAAGAAGCACCGGCGGGTCGTAAATCAGTGCTCGGGCGAGTGCGATGCGCTGCTGCTGCCCTCCACTAAGTTGGATGGGCATACGGTTAGTAAATTCACCAAGGTGAACGAGTTCAAGGGCGCTTCCGACTCGCTTGTTCACCGTGTTCCGATCGAACCCTCTTGTCCTCAAAGGAAAGGCAAGATTGTCAAAAACAGTCATATGAGGAAAAAGCGCGTAGTTCTGAAAGACAACCCCCAAATTGCGTTTGTGCGGTTCAAGTCCATTGGCACGCCGGCCAGCCAGAAAAATCTCTCCCGCCGAAGGCTCTAAGAACCCAGCGATCATCATCAGCGTCGTGGACTTACCCGATCCACTGGCTCCAAGCAGCGTCAAGAATTGGGAGTTACCCAGCTGAAACGACACATCGCGAACGGCCTGGAACTGTCCGAAATTTCGCCGGACACCAACAAGCTCAACAGCAATTTCTTCGTCTCCCGCCGGACTCAAACCGTTCCCCAACCCATACGCCCCTTTCTCCCAACGAGCGCGCCCAGACAATTGCGTGCTCCTACCGCGCTACGTCTCGTTTTAATTCGAGTTCTGTCCCTACGCTCTCGATTGCGGATTTCGTCACCTCAACGATCTGATCGGCTTCGCTTTCGGCCAAACACAGTGGCGGAGCAAATCCAACAATATCCCCTTGAGCCATTGCTCGAGCAATGACACCTCGCTGCAGCATTGCTGCAACGACACGAGGTCCAACCTTAAGGCCCGGATCGAAAAACTTTCGATCATCTTTGTCCTCGACGAGCTCGATGGCCGCGAGCAAGCCTTCGCCTCGGACCTCGCCGACTATCGGAAATTTCTCTACCTCCCTGGCAAGAGCCTTCCTAAAATAGCTTCCAACCTTTTTTGTATTCTCAATTAGATCCAGGCGGTCGATCAACTCTAAATTTGCCACTCCAGCGGCAGCGCAAAGGGGGTGAGCAGAGTAGGTCCAGCCATGTCCGATCGGGCCAAACATATCGCCACCCTGCTCTAACACACGCCACATTTTTTCGGACACGATAGTGCCCGAAAGCGGCGCATATGCAGAGGTAACGCCCTTCGCGATCGTCATCAGATCCGGTTGCAAGCCGTAAAGGTCCGAACCGAACATCGTCCCCAAGCGACCAAATCCAGTGATGACCTCATCCGCTATGAGCAAAATGTCGTACTTTTTCAATATTGGTTGGATTTTTTGCCAGTATCCTTTTGGTGGGGGCACGATACCACCGCTGCCGAGCATCGGTTCGGCGATAAACGCCGCAACCGTATCTGGTCCTTCCCGAACAATCATCTCTTCCAATTGCTCGGCGCAAAATTTGGAAAACGATTCCTCGTCTAGTTTCGTATCTTGCCGACGATAAAAATAAGGCGCCGTGGTATGGAGGATCGGCGCCTTCGGCAAATCAAATGCTTTGTGAAAGACTTCTAGTCCCGTCAGGCTACCGCTCATCAAGCCCGACCCATGGTAACCTCGCCATCGAGAAATGATTTTCTTTTTCTGCGGCCGCTTAAGGACGTTATTTATGTACCAAACAAGCTTAAGAGCGGTCTCGTTTGCGTCTGACCCGCCGAGGCCAAAATATATCCGGCTCATCCCTTTCGGAGCTCGGTCGATAATCATCTTCGCGAGAGTTATCGACACTTCCGTGCCATGACCTAAATACGAGTGATAGTAGGTCAGTTCTTTGGCCTGCTTCGCGATTGCATCCGCAATTTCTTGGCGTCCATACCCAACGTTGACACAATAGAGTCCAGCAAAAGCGTCAAGGCTACGTCTGCCCTCCCGATCAAAGATAAAGACCCCTTCGCCGCCAACGATAATCCTGTTTGGAGTTTCACCTCGTGCGTGTTGACGAGCATTCGTCATCGGGTGAAAAAAATGATCTCGATCCCACGCGTCCAGGGTATTGCGCCGATCAGCCATTTAATTGACTCCAGAGTCCTGCGACCGGGGGGTCCGGTTCGTCATTTCGTCGTACATCGCTCGGATTGATCGAGAAGCAGTCCTCTCGCATAGAAATGGAAGCAGCGCGTGAAGAAACGCTGCGCACGACGCCCAAAAAAGGCGTCTCGCGTAGGACATCGCTACTAGGAAGTGCTGACCGTACGTTTCACCCACCGAGCGGGGGTGATCGGTAAACAGACCTTCGAATGATTTCCGCATGCCGACCTCGTTGAACTGCAGACCAACGTAGAGGTCGCCGCGCGGGACAGCATCACCCCAAACTTGACGCCCTGATAATATAACGAGACAATATCCCGTTTGTAGGAGGTCCGGCGAAATGAAATCTCATAATATTGATGCGACTGACAAAAGAATCTTAGCCGAGCTACAACGGGATGCGTCCCTGTCGTTGGACGCCCTATCGGAAAAGATCAAAACTCCCCGCAACAGCTGCTGGCGTCGTCTAAACAAGCTTGAGCAGGCAGGAGTGATCTCCCGCCGCGTTGCGTTATTGGACCCCCGGTCTCTAAATGCCGGCTTGATGGTTTTTGTTATTGTCCGAACAAGCCGACATACCCCGGATTGGGCAGCTGAATTCCGTGATGCCGTTAAAGACATTCCCGAAATAATCGCCGCTTACAGGACAGCCGGCGATATCGATTACGTACTTCAAGCAAGGCTTCCCGACGTATCAGCTTACGACATTCTTTATCGCAAGCTAATTGCCCGCATAGATATGGTCGATGTTTCCGCGACGTTTGTGATGGAAACGATGAAGGAAACGACAGAAATCCCCCTAAGCTTCGTTTAAGGCTATTGGGCTCACAGAGGACCAATACAGCCGGTCTTTCGGCTAGGGCGTTTTTGCTCTAAAAAGCAGCGATTGAAAAATTGCAACGCGGCACGACAAGCCTGACGACACAAAATGAACGAAGACGACAATCCAAAAAGGATACCTGGCGACAGATTGGTGTTGGCTCTTATTTCTATGGTCCGCACCTTGGTGTTCGAATTATCGCGAAAAGGAATTTTGGATTCCGGCGAATTTGCAGAAACCCTGAAGCAAGTCGCCATAATGCATAGAGAAACCGGCGACCCTAATAATTTGGCGGACGCGATCGACGCGTTGGCTCAACATCTAGAAGATTCGACCACATCAAACAAAATCAGGACGTTCAATAGTTAAACGGCAATGTGGTGCCTCGCCCCGGCACCAAATCAGCTGCAAAGCGTTGAAACAAAAAGAACCTTTGAGCGAAAAAAGGTAAGACCAACAAAAATACCAACAGCTGCGCGTTAGTTTAGTGCAGCGATGAAGCTGGCTCTCCACCTAGCGACCCAAACACAAGCACTTTTCCATCGATTACTCGAATGTCACTTAGAACCACGCTCAATCCCGCTGAATAGTCGAACTTATTTTGAAGTTTCCCATCGAGGGAGAACGTCAGTAATGAGGCCTCGCGAACGGTCGCCAGATTTCTATCCAGAAACCGCTTGTCGTTGAACGCAGCTTGGAGGGTTTTAATATCCTCCATTATATCGATACCCGACGCCCTTTCATAATTTACGATCGCAAACAGTCGCTCGCCCTCAACAGCAAGTCGCTTGACTGCGCTAGGAAAGACATCACCATCCTGCCAGAGCGGCTCGGCTTTCTTTCCAAAGTCAAATTTCATTATTGCCGCAGTGCCTTTTTGCGAACACCCATCAAACATTTCCCCGGCCAGTAAAAGTTTTGATTGCATTTTTGTCAGTGCATTGATTTTAAAGTTGCTCATCACAAAGACATCAGTTTGGGCCAAATTGGAAATATTAAACTGATAAATATTTGCTAATGCGTTGTTGAAGCAACTCGATGGCCACCCCAATATCGTTCTGCGCGCGAAATCTAACTTCACTTCAGCAGTCTTGTTGACCGTAACGACCAAGCGCTTACCTATCCTCAGCACGGATGCGCTGGGACCAAGATTTCCAAACTCTGATTTAGGTACGGCGAACGCTTGTTTTTGAAACCCATCTCCAGCGGCATCAATCTTCAGAGGAAATGCGCGGCCTGTTTTGGCCGTCTGAGCAAATAACGGCAGCGCGACGACGTAAGCCCCGTCATCATCCGCCGCAACTGCGGAAAAAGAATAGTAGCTGAGATCTTCAAATTCGTGAGCCCAGATTTGGCGACCTTCTAAATCGAAAATCTGAATCACGGGAACGAAGTGGTCTCTCCCTTTCATTCCCACCGCATAAATGAACTTGTCTGTTGCAGCCACGGGACCCGCACTGATTTCACGAGAAACCGCCCTCCACTTTTCCTTACCAAGCGAAGTGCGGCTACTAATGAAACCAGCCCAACGCTGTCCGTCCCAGTCGCCCATGATCGATAGGATGGCATCCGAGCCAGCTGTAGCGGTAGAGACCACATCTCCGCCCGAGACAAATCCTTCAAGCGACCCGAAAGCAGCACGTGGCGTTTCTTTCTCTTGGTGCGACGCGCCATGAACTTCGCCGTCACCAAAAATAACGAATGGCGCCCAAAATCGAGGATGTTGATGCGCTCTGTCTGATCGCTCAAGAAATCCGCGTACAGATTGAGCCAGCGCTCTAGCGGCGCCTCCAGAGCCACCGGCGCGCCAGAGTTTAAAAAAATCAACTATGATATTTGTGCTGGTGGTCGAATCGATCGCCCAAAGCGTAGCAAGAATTGTAGGTGTTCCAGCTGCGCTGAACGCAGATTGAAAATCGTGAATGCCTAGGCTGCTCTGTTTTTGATCATAACGACCCGAGTTGCAAACCGACAAAACAACCAAACGTGCTTGCAACGAAAAACGTGAAATATCTTCTGAAGACAACACACCATCATTAAACTGATCTGATTGGGCGACAGGCGTAAGGATCAAAGCTGATCCCAAAAGTGCACCCGACTCTTGAGCAAATACTCCGTGCGTGGCGAAATGAATGACGTCATAGTCTGAAATTGATTGCTTTCTGAAGTTTTCTTCTGTCGCTGACTGGCCGAGCAGGATCTCTTTTCTTGTTGGATCGAAAACGGCCGCGACTTTTTTGATCTCCTCAGCGGTGTCTGGCAGCGCAGTCAAATCTTTAGCAATTGCCGGCGACGACGAGTCTTGCTTGCTTAAGTCGGGATCGCCAATCCCTAAGTATTCAAATCTGGCTTTTGAAGTACGTTTCTGCGCGTGTAGGGCGATGAACTGCCGTGCAGAAATGACGAATGAAAAACTGTAGTCCTTGATCAACCAGTGGGCGGACTTCAGGTCGTAACCATCACCCAGCCGCCCTGGCGGCTCTTTAAGGAGTGCCCCTACTGGGACGCCTGCAAAGTCCGTGGGCAGCGATAAAACCACGTGAGATCCTGGTCTCATACATTTTTCGAGCCCTGCAAAAAGCATCTTTTCTAAAAAGAGTGCCGATTCGAACGGAAACTGGGAATCAAGTTGATCGTTGGCCGCGTAGGAAGCAGTCGTTGCAAATTCGATCAGGCGAACGTGTTTTGAGAAATCGGGCTCTAGCTTATCAAAGCTGTAGGCTTCAGTTTGGGGACTTACACAAAGACGACCAAAGCCAGAAAACATTGGGAAGTACGTGATGTAAACTTCATCATCGGCGAGGCCTTTTCTAATCTCGTTAACGGAAGGCAAGCCGTTGGCTTGGACAAAATTCGATTTTTGAAAAAACTGATTCCGCAACTTAGAAATTTGAGTGACAATTTGCGTATATGATTGAATTGCGGAGCCTTTGTTGAACGAGCCAGGTTCCTGGAGCCACCTGGCCTGACGGGTATTTTGTACCAGCGTCATAGAGAGACTATTGCATTTGAGCGGCCTGATCTAGCGGTGTCAGGAATGGGTTCATCGTCTGTGGTGCCGGTGGTCGATATCCGAGCGAAGAGTGCGGCCTGATCGTGTTGTAGTGCTTGCGCCATTGCTCGATGACAATCTGGGCTTCCTTCAGGCTGTAGAAGATCTCTCCATTGAGCAGCTCATCTCGGAGCTTTCCGTTGAATGATTCGCAGTAGCCGTTCTCCCAGGGACTGCCTGGTTCGATGTAGAGGGTCTTGGCTCCGACCTGCGTCAGCCAGTTGCGCACCATCTTCGCCGTCATCTCAGCACCGTTGTCCGACCGGATGTGCTCGGGCACGCCCCGGACCACCATGACGTCGGCCATGGTCTCGAGCACGCTGAAGCTGTTGATCCGGCGCGCCACCCGGATCGCCAGACATTCGCGGGTATATTCGTCGATCAACGTCATCAGCCGGAGCTTGCGGCCATCATGGGTCTGGGCCTCCACGAAGTCGTAGGACCAGACATGGTTGCGCCGCTCTGGCCGCAGCCGGATGCAGGACCCATCGTTGAGCCAGAGCCGGCCTCGT
>Ga0265313_10000218_pt1 | contig 61915 bp, 44 predicted proteins | sample 4123metaG_FD_203122 | JGI IMG/M metagenome (GOLD analysis project Ga0265313, IMG submission 203122) | Rhizosphere microbial communities from Carex aquatilis grown in University of Washington, Seatle, WA, United States - 4-1-23 metaG | ecosystem: Host-associated > Plants > Roots > Rhizosphere >... | reverse complement strand
CCGTGCGGGTCGCCATGCTCGCTGAAACCCTCGCCGTCCTGATGGTCGCCGCCGTCATCGCCGCGCTGATGGTCGGCTATCCGGTCGCGCTGACGCTGGCCGGCGTCTCGCTCATGTTTGCAGCAATCGGCGATCTCACCGGCGCCATGAGCTTCACGATCCTCGGCGCGCTGCCGCAGCGCATCTTCGGCGTGATGACCAACCCGGTGCTGCTGGCGATCCCGATGTTCATCTTCATGGGCGTGATGCTGGAGCGCTCGCGCGTCGCCGAGACGCTGCTCGAAACCATGGGCCGGCTGTTCGGCACCTGGCGCGGCGGCCTCGGCATCGCGGCGGTGATCGTCGGCACGCTGCTCGCGGCGGCCAAGGGCGTGGTCGGCGCCACCACGGTGACGATGGGGCTGATCGTGCTGCCGACCATGCTGCGTTACAAATACGATCCGCGGCTTGCCGCCGGCACGGTGGCGGCGACGGCGACGCTGGCGCAGATCTTCCCGCCCGCCGCGGTACTGATCCTGCTCGGCGATCAACTCGGCAATTCCTATCAGGCGGCGCAGCTCGCGCAGGGCAAGTTCTCGCCCGACGTCGTCACGGTCAGCGACCTGTTCGCCGCGGCGCTGATCCCCGGCTTCGGCCTGGTCGCGCTGTATCTTCTGTTCCTGATCGCGGTGGCGATCTTCTGGCCGCGCCTGTCACCCGCCATGCCGCCCGATCGGGAAGCGCCGCGCGGTTTCGCGCTGCTGCGGCGGCTCGCGGAGGTGCTGGTGGCGCCGCTGTTGCTCATTGCCGCCGTGCTCGGCTCGATCCTCGGCGGCATTGCGACCCCGACCGAGGCGGCCTCGATCGGCGCGGTCGGCGCCATCCTGCTCGCCGCGCGCGCGACTTCGCTGGTGCCGTTGATGGTGCCGGTGATGCAGAAGACCGCGCAGATCGTCAGCATGATCTTCCTGATCCTGATCGGGGCGACCCTGTTCAGCCTGGTGTTCCGCGCGCTCGGCGGCGACGCCATGGTGCATCGCGCGCTCGGCGATCTGCCGGGCGGCACCGACGGCGCGGTGCTGGCGGTGATGCTGGCCATGTTCCTGCTCGGCTTCGTAATGGATGCGTTCGAGATCATCTTCGTGGTGGTGCCGATCGTGGCGCCGGCGCTGCTGGCGATGCCCGGGGTCGATCCGGCCTGGCTCGGCATCATGATGGCGGTGAACCTGCAGACCTCGTACATGCACCCGCCGCTCGGGCCGACCCTGTTCTTCCTGCGCGCGGTGGCGCCGCCGCAGATCACCACCCGGCACATCTATGTCGGTATTATTCCGTTCGTTTTGATCCAGCTGGTCGCGCTGGTGGTGCTGTGGTTCGTGCCGGGGCTTGCGACCGCGCTGCCACATGCGCTTTATGGGCGGTGACGCGCGGCGACCAACTCCGTCATGCCCGGCCTTGTGCCGGGCATCCACGCCTTGCTTTGATGCGAGAAAGGCGTGGATGGCCGGGACAAGCCCGGCCATGACGATGGCGATAGCGGAGTTCTTATGACCAAAGCCGCCGATCTCTTTAATCTCAAGGGCCGCGTCGCGCTGGTGACCGGCGCGTCGTCGGGGCTCGGCCAGCAATTCGCCCGCGCGCTCGCCGACAATGGCGCGTCGGTCGCGCTGGTGGCGCGCCGCGCCGACCGGCTGGCCGCATTCTCCGCCGAGCTGATGAAATCCGGCGCGAAGGCTTTCGCCGTCGAGGCTGACGTCACCGACCGGGGCGCCATGCTGGAAGCCTTCGACGTGGTGGAAAATGAGTTCGGCACCGTCGATATCCTGGTCAACAATGCCGGCATCGCCCATGGCGGCCGCGCCGTCGAGATGAGCGCCGAGCAATGGCGCAAGGTGCTGTCCGTCAATCTCGACTCGGTGTTCTTCTGGGCGCAGGAGGCGGCGAAGCGCATGCTGGCGGCCAACAAGCCGGGCGCAATCGTCAATATCGCCTCGGTGCTCGGCCTCGCCGTCGCCAAGGGCGCGGTCGCCTATGCCACCTCGAAGGCCGGCGTCGTGCAGGTGACCAAGGCGCTCGCGGTCGAACTCGCCTTCAAGGGCGTGCGGGTCAACGCCATCGCGCCGGGCTGGTTCGTCACCGAGATGAATGACGAGTATCTCAACAGCGAGGCCGGCGACAAGATCAAGCGGGAGGTGCCGGCCGGCCGCTTCGGCAGAGCCGGCGAGCTCGACGGCGCGCTGCTGCTGCTGGTGTCGAACGCCGGCAGCTACATGAACGGCGCCACCATCGTCGTCGACGGCGGCCAGGTGGTGCAGATCAAGGGCTAGGACACATGGACTTCTCCCTCCCTCCCGACATCGAAGACCTGCGCCTGCGGGTGCGCGCCTTCATCGACAAGGAGGTGCTGCCGCTCGAAGCCGATCCGGTGAATTTCTCCGAGCACGAGAACATCCCGGAGGACCGGCTTAAGGTGGTGCGTGCCAAGGCGAAAAAGGCGGGGCTGTGGGCGCCGCAATCGCCGAAGGAATATGGCGGCATGGAGTTGCCGATCGTCGCCTGGGCGGCGATCTATGAGGAGGCGGCGCGCTCGCTGTTCGGCCCGCTGGCGATCAACTGCATGGCGCCCGACGACGGCAACATGAACATGCTGCGGCTGGTCGGCACCAAGGCACAGAAGGACAAGTGGCTGGCGCCGATCGTCAATGGCGACGTGCGGTCATCATTTGCGATGACCGAGCCGGCGCCGGGCGGCGGCTCCGACCCGACCATGATCAAGACGCGGGCCGTGAAGAAGGGCGACAAATACGTCATCCACGGCCGCAAATGGTTCATCACCGGCGCCGACGGCGCCTCGCATTTCATCCTGATGGCGCGCACCTCCGACGACCCGCGCCGCGGGCTGACCGCGTTCCTCTACCACAAGGACCAGCCGGGCTGGCGCATCGTGCGCCGCATCCCGATCCTCGGGCCGGAGGAGCATGGCGGCCATTGCGAGCTCGAATTCGACGGGCTGGAAGTGCCGGCGGAAAATATTTTGCTCGGCGAAGGCGATGGGCTGCGGCTGATGCAAATTCGTTTGGGCCCGGCGCGGCTGACCCATTGCATGCGCTGGACCGGTTGGGCCAAGCGCTGCGTCGAGATCGCGCAGGATTACGTGGCCAACCGCGAAGGCTTCGGCATCAAGCTCGGCGACCGCGAGAGCGTGCAGATCAAATTGGGCGAGGTGGCGAAGGACATCGAGATCGCCCGGCTGCTGACCATGCACGCCGCCTGGATGCTCGATCAGGGCGGCCGCGCCCGCAAGGAAGTGTCGATGGCGAAGGTCCACGTCGCCGACACGCTGCACAAGGCGGCCGACGTCGCGATCCAGCTGCAGGGCGCGCGCGGCTTCTCCAAGGACACCGTGGTCGAGTGGATCTATCGCGCGGCGCGTGCCGGCCGCATCGTCGACGGCGCCTCCGAAGTGCACATGATGGTGCTGGCGAAACTCCTCAAGCAGGAAGGCCGCGACTTCTGGCAATGGGGTCCGGGCGAGGGACGGAAGAATTCTCCCTAGGCGCGGTGGTGCTTGCGCGCCGCGGCGGTGCGGCGGGGCAAATGCAGGTCAAGCTCGAACACGCCGGGCACCGCGACGATCTCCTGCGGCCCCCGGCCTTTTTGCGACATGACAAAGCGCAGCGCCTGCGCGCGCCCGGCGAATAATCCGCCGCAGCAGCCATATTGGTCCTGCGTCACCCAATTGCCCTTGCTGTTCTTGCCGATGAAGAACAGCAGCGGCTTGAGGGCCGCCACGGTTCGCGCCGGCTTTGGTTTGGTCATGGCATAACTCTGCTTCTGAGATGCCGCATCTGCCGGTCGCGCGGACGAGCAATGCGCTTGTTCGATTCTGCAATAATGCGCTTGTTCGATTCTGCAATGACAACGCGCCGAGCGGCGATTGGACGCAAGCGTGCGTACGATTGTTACAATCGTACCACTGCGCGGTCCTGCTTTACCGTTCTCGGTAAAAGAAGCGCAAACGCGCGAGCGTCAATCCGCGCGAGCGCCGAGTCGTGGCGAAACGCTATGTGCGATAACTCGCATCGATATTGTCGAGAATGCGCAGATAGGCCGGCCAGTCGGCGGCGCCGCGGCCGCGGTCGTGGCTTTCGAACTGCGCCGCGGTCTTCTCGCAGATCGCCGGCGGGATCTCGATCAGCTCGGCGCCAGTGGCCTCGAGCTTGACCTGGATTTCCGCCGCCTCGGCGAGATGCTCCATCAGCACGAAGGCCTCGCGCGCGGTGTTGCCGACCGTGAGCAGGCCGTGATTGTGCATGATCAGCGCCCTGTTCTGCCCGAGGTCGCGATTGATGCGCTCGCGCTCGCCGAAATCCTCGGTGATGCCTTCATAGGCGTGATAGCCGACGCGATTGTAGAACCGGACCGCCGGCTGCGACAGCATGCGCAGCCCGTGCTTCATCGCGGCGATCGCCATGCCGGCCTCGGTGTGCATGTGGAGCGCGCAGTTGACGTCCGGACGTGCCGACAGCACACCGCCATGCAGCGTAAAGCCCGGCCGGTTGACGCCGGACTTTTCGTCGAGGTCTTCGTCCATCGAGACCTTGACCAGGTTCGACGCCGTCACCTCGGTGTAGAGCAGTTCGTGCTGCTTGATCAGGAATTTGCGCGGCTCGGCCGGCACCCGCATCGAGACGTGGTTGTAGATCACGTCGTCCCAGCCGTAATGCGCGACCAGGCGATAGACCGCGGCCAGATCGACCCGCGCCTGCCATTCGTCGGCCGGCATGCCGGCGGGTTTCATGTCGGCCATTTTTTGCGGCTTGTTCATGGGCGAGTCCTCCGAGGTTTGCGTTAGATTAGCGTATTTTTCTCTGTCATGCCCGCGCTTGTCGCGGGCATCCCGCTTCGGGACGCCGTGCCTTCCTGTTCGGGATGGCCGGGACAAGCCCGGCCATGACAGCTAACAATGCCATGCGTTTTTCCACGCGGTTTCAGGATCTGAAAATGGCGCCAATCTCAATTCGCATGGCCGGCTACGGCCCGCCGACCACCGGCTTCAGCAAGGCGCTTACCTTCATCGGCGACAAGCTCACGGCGCGGTTCGGCGATGACGTCGCGGTCAGTTACGTCTTCAACATCATGGATCACGGTCACAAGGCCGAGGACATCCTGACGCTGATCGAGCGCGGCGAGATGACGCTCGGCTATCAGTCGTCGAGCTATCTCACCGACCGCGTGGCCGAGCTTGGCTTCGTCGATCTGCCGTTCCTTTTTTCAAACAATGCGCAGGCGCGTGCGGCGATGGACGGCGCGCTCGGCCAATATCTGGCGCGAAAGACTGAGCAGCGGATCAATTATCGCATCCTCGGCTGGTTCGAGAACGGCTTCCGCCACATCTCGAACCGGCTGCGGCCGATCCATCTGCCGGCCGACATGAAGGACATGCGGATCCGCATCCTGCCGAGCGAGATTCACCGCCGCACCTTTGAATTGATCGGCGCGACGCCGCTGCGGATGGACCTGACCGAAGCGATCGCAATGGTGAAGGCCGGCACGCTGGACGCGCAGGAGAATCCGCTTGCCAACACCGTCACCTATGGCGTGCACAAATTTCACAAGTTCCACACCCTCACCAGTCACTTCTACATTTCGCGGCCGATCTTCTTGCATCGTCCGTCCTTCGAGGCCTGGCCCAAGGAGCTGAAGCAGGCGATGCAGGAGGCGGTGAACGAGGCGGTGACGTTCCAACGCAAGCTCGCCGAGCAGGAGCACGTCGACTCCAGGGCGGCGATCGAGGCCGAAGGCTGCGTCTTCAATACGCTCACCGCGTCCGAGCACGACGCCTTTGTCGCCGCCGTACAGCCTTTGCTCAGGGACGCGCGCGCCATGTATGGCGAGGAGATGTTCCGCCTGGTTCCCAGGGTTTAGTCATCTTCCGCTCATTCCCGCGCAAGCGGGAATCCAGAGCGGCGAGTTCAGAATATACCGCCCTGGGTCCCCGCTTTCGCGGGGACGAGCGGAATTTAATTGACGCAGCGCCAATCGTGCCGTGGGTTAATCTTCCCAAAACATTAGGCGCGCTGTTGTAAGGTCGCGTTTTACAGCGTCGCAACCTCTCGGGCTTAAAGCGTCAGACTAAGCTAGGATTGGCGCGAATCATGACCCCATCCGGACCTCCTGCCGCCCTCGCATTGCGCGGGCTGAGCAAACGCTTCGACCGCCCGGCGGTCGAGGGTCTCGACCTGACCGTGCGGGCCGGCGAATTCTATGCGCTGCTCGGCCCGAATGGCGCCGGCAAGACCACGACGCTGCGGATGGTGGCCGGCCTGTTGCGGCCCGATGCCGGCGCGATCGCCATTGCCGGAATCGACGCGCTGGCCGACCCGGTCGCGGCCAAGCAGATCACCGCCTGGCTGTCCGACGAGCCGATGATCTACGACAAGCTGACGCCTTACGAATATCTCGAATTCGTCGGCGGGCTGTGGCGCATCGAGCCGACGCTCGCGGAAGCGCGCGCCCAGGAACTGCTCGGCTGGCTCGGCCTGACGCCGCACATCAATGAGCGCTGCGAGGGCTTTTCCCGCGGCATGCGCCAGAAAGTGGCGCTGGCCGGCGCGCTGATCCACGATCCGCAACTGATCATTCTCGATGAGCCGCTGACCGGCCTCGACGCCGGCTCGGCGCGAACCGTCAAGAACGTGCTGCGCGAGCGGGTGCGGGCCGGCGGCACGGTGGTGATGACGACGCATATTCTCGAAGTCGCCGAGCGCATGGCCGACCGCATCGGCGTCATCGCGCACGGACGGCTGATCGCCGAAGGCACGCTCGAGGAGCTGCGGCTGCGCAGCGGCGCGGCATCGTCGAGCCTCGAAGAGACGTTCCTCACCTTGGTCGGCGAACAGGTCGAAGCCGCGTGAGCGCGGCCACCATCAGCTGGTTCGCGCGGCATGAATTCCGGCTGAGCTGGCGCGAATTTCTCTACATGATGACGGCGGGTAGGCGGACCCGGCTGCGCACCGCGGTGGTGCTCTTGATCATTTTCATCGCCGCCATGCACATGTTCGCCGGCGCGCTGGTCGCGCCCTATGCCGGCATTGCCGATCATCCCGACAAGGTGATGCTGGTCGCGGTCAGCGGCACGCTGCTGCTGTGGGGTTCGCTGCTGCTGTCGCAGGCGATGGAATCGGTGACGCGGGTGTTCTACACCCGCGCCGATCTCGATTTGTTGCTGTCGTCGCCGGTTGCGCCGCGCCGGATCTTCTCGGTGCGCATCGGCCAGATCGCGGTCTCGGTCACGCTGCTGGCGACGCTGCTGGCCGCGCCGTTCATCAACGCATTGGCGTTTGAAGGCGGCGCGCATTGGCTGCTGGCCTACGGCGTCGTCGCCGCGATCGGCGCGGCCGCGACGGCGCTCGCGGTCGCGCTCACGGTCGTTTTATTCCGCACGCTCGGCGCCAAGCGCACCCGGCTGATCGCGCAGATCGTCGCCGCGGTGATCGGCGCCGGCTTCGTGATCGGGCTGCAGATTGCCGCGATCCTGTCCTATGGCAGCCTGTCGCGCCTCGCCCCGCTGCAATCGGAATGGCTGATCGCGCATGCGCCGGACGCCGGCAGCGCCATTTACCTGCCGGCGCGCGCGGCGCTCGGCGACTTGGCGGCGCTGGCGCTGGTCGCCGCGGCGGGGCTGGCGATGCTGGCGGCCGTCATCGTCATGTTCGCCGGCCGCTTCGGCGAACACGCGGTCGCGGCGGCCGGCGTCTCGCAGGCCGTGGTGCGCCAGACCCGCCGGGTCATGGGATTCCGCGCCGGCTCGCCGCAGGCGATATTGCGGCGGAAGGAATGGATGCTGCTGCTGCGCGATCCGTGGTTGATGTCGCAGACGCTGATGCAGATTCTGTACCTGCTGCCGCCGGCGCTGCTGCTGTGGCGCGATTTCCGCAACGACGTCGACGGCTTCGTCGTGCTGGTGCCGGTGCTGGTGATGGCCGCCGGGCAACTCGGCGGCGGGCTGGCCTGGCTGTCGATTTCCGGCGAGGACGCACCCGATCTGGTTTCCACCGCGCCGCTCGGCGCTCGACAAATTCTCCGCGCCAAGATCGAGGCGGTGATGGGCGCCATCGCCATGGTGTTCGGGCCGCTCACAGTGGTGATGGCGGTGGCGTCGCCATTTGACGCGATCGTCGCGGGGCTGGGCATTGCCGCCTCCGCCGGCGCCGCCACCATGGTGCAGCTGTGCTTTCGCGTTCAGGGCCGCCGCAGCCAGTTCCGCCGCCGCCAGACCTCGTCGCGCATCGCGACTTTCGCCGAGGCGTTTTCCTCGATTGCCTGGGCGGCGACCGCCGGCATGGCTGTCGTCGGCAGTTGGCTCGCGGTCTTTCCGGCCTTATGCGCCATCGGCATCCTGATCGGCGTGCGCAGCCTGAACCCGGCGCCGCGGCGGCTCGGCGTCAACGAAACGCCGGCATTGCTGGTGCGGACTTAAGCCAGCACCTGGCGCCGGCGCATCGTGTGCATCCGCAACAGCAGCGTGCCGACGATCGCCAGATTGAGCAGGTTCGACAATACGCCGACCGCGAAGGCCGGCAGGTAATAGCCGTAATGGTCGTACAGGATGCCGGCGAGCCAGCCGCCGCCGCCCATGCCGATCGACGTGAACAGCAGCACCGTCGGGATCCGCCAATAGGCTTCCGCGGCCGGGTATAATTCGCGCATCGTCAGGATATAGGCCGGAACGATGCCGCTGAAGCCGAGCCCGAACGCGGCCGACACCGTGATCAGCCCGACCTCGTCCTGCGTGAACAGGAATGCCGTCATCGCGCTGGCCTGCCAGGCCGAGCCGACCACGATCGTCGCCAGGCCGCCGAACCGGTCGGCGATCGCGCCCCAGATCTGCCGGCTGACGAAGGCGGTGCCGAGCAGAACCGACAGCATCAGCGCGCCGAACGAGCGCGTGAAGCCGAGATCGCTGCAAAATGCCACCAGATGCTGCTGCGGCATCGACATCGTGGTGCAGCACAGCACCGAGGCCACGCATATCGCCGCGAATACGACATTGGGCGGCCAGCCGAGCACCCGGTTCGGCGTGTGGCCGGGAGCGAGCGGCAACGGCGCCGGCAGGTCCGGCGGCGCGCGCAGCACCGTCGCGGCGAGCGGCACCACCGCGGCGAGCTGCAGGACGCCGTAGATCAGCATGGTCTCGCGCCAGCCGAAATGCGCGATGGCGCGCTCGAACAGCGGCGGCCACATCGCGCCGGCGAGATAGCCGCCGCTCGAGATCAGCGCCAGCGCCGAGCCGCGGCGGCGGTCGAACCAGCGGCTGACATAGACGTAAAGCGGCGCATTGATGCCGCCGAGGCCGAACAGGCCGATGAACAGGCCATGACCGATCCACAGCGGCCAGGGCGCGCCGAAGGTCGAAATGGCGAGCCCAATCAGGATCGACAGCGAGCCGGCGATCACCGTCCAGCGGGTGCCGACGCGGTCGGCGACGCGGCCCATCAGGATGCCGCCGGCGCCGGCGCAGAGCCAGGTCAGCGCGCTGCCGGTGGCCGGGATCGAACGGGCCCCGCCGACTTCGGCGGCGATGTCCTTGAGCGCCACGGTCGTGATCCAGGCGCCGCCGAACGCAAAGGTCATGACGACCAATGTGACAGCGGCGACGTGCCAGGATTGGCGCGTCTCGATCGATGGAATCGAGGATTGCAGCATTACGGAACCCGGACCACCGTTCTAGCCCGGCGCCGCGTCTTCACCAAGACATAACGGTAGTGCTGCGGCGCCCTGTTGTGGCCGCCGCAATCTTTGCTATTGATGCGCCATGCAAACGGCACAGGTTGGGACGATCCGGTTCCTCAGATTGCTGATGGTCGGATCGGTAGCTCTGCCGGTCATACTTTTCGCCTATGCGTCCTGGCTCAATTATAACGCGACGTTCCGTAGCGCCGATGAGCGCATCGACCGGTCGCTGACCATCGTCCAGGAAAACGCCGCCAACCTGTTCCAGTCGACCGATCTGCTGCTCGCCGCTGCCAACGAGCTGGCCGGAGGCCGCCCGGATGACGACATCCGGGCCCATGAGCAGGAGGTCCACGACAGCTTGCAGCGCCTTGCCACGCCGCTGCAAGACATCCACTCGGTCTGGATCTTTGCCGCCGACGGCCGGCCATTGGTGTCCAGCAATATTTATCCGGTGCCGCAGAGCTTCGCCAACACCGACCGCGATTACTTCAAGGCTCAGCTCGAGCGCGATGCCGGCATCTATGTCGGCGCCGTGGTGCCGCCCAAGGTCGCCGGTCCCGCGATCTTCTCGGTCAGCCGGCGGCGGCCGGGCGGGACGTTCAACGGCGTGGTCGCGGTCGCGATCCGCCCGGCCGACACCGAAAGCTTCTATCACGCGATCGGGACGGCGCCCGGCAGCTACTACGCACTGTTGCGCGAGGACGGTGTATTTCTCGCGCGCTTTCCGGCGCCGGCGAAGTTGGGACTCAGCCTCGACAAGAACAGCACGACGATGAAGTCGATCGCGGCCAATCCGGCGGGCGGCATCAATTCGCTGGTCTCGCAGACCGATGCTGTGAAGCGCCGCCTCGGCTACCGCAAATTGCCCGGCTATCCGATTTATCTGCTCGCCGGACTCGATCGCGACGCGATCCTGAACGAGTGGCTCCGGCTGATGGCGAGCCACCTGATCTTCGGCGTCCCCGCGACCGCCATCATGTTCAGCGCGATTTTTTATGCGATGATCCGCACGCAACGGCTTTATCGCGAAGCGGCAAAGCGCGCGACGGCGGAAGCGGCGCTGCATCAGGCGCAGAAGATGGAGGCGATCGGCCAGCTCACCGGCGGCGTCGCGCATGACTTCAACAATCTGCTCACCATCGTCATCGGCAATCTCGACATGGCGAAGCGGGCACTCGACCGCGGCGTCGACAGCGCGATTGGCCGCGCCTCGCAGGCGGTCGACAACGCTCTGCAGGGCGCGCGTCGGGCGGCGAACCTGACCCAGCGCCTGCTGGCGTTTTCGCGTCAGCAGCCGCTCGAGCCCGCCGTGCTTGATGTCAATGCCGCGGTCAAGGAGGCGCTGACGCTGCTGCGCCGCGCCTTGGGAGAAAATTACGAACTCGAAGTGGTCTGCGGCGCCGGCGCCTGGAATATCGAGGTCGATCCCGCGCAGCTCGACGTGAGCTTGGTCAATCTCGTGGTCAATGCGCGAGATGCGATCGAAGAAGGAGGCAAGGTCACGATCGAAACCGGCAATGCCTTCCTCGACGACAATTACTGCCGCGCGCATGCCGAGCTCAAGCCCGGGCAATACGCCATGATCGCAGTCTCCGATACCGGGTCGGGCATGACGCCGGACGTTCTGGCCCGCGCCTTCGAGCCGTTCTTCACCACCAAATCGGCGGGGCGCGGCACCGGCCTCGGCCTTAGCCAGGTCTATGGCTTCGTCAAGCAATCCGGTGGCCATATCACGATATACAGCGAGCCCGGCCACGGCACCGCGGTGAAGATGTATTTCCCGCGCGCCTATCGCGCCGCCGATCAGATCGACAAGCCGGCGCAGGCGAAGACGTTGCTCGGCAGCGGGCAGCGCGTCCTGGTGGTCGAGGATGACGATGACCTCCGCAAATATGTGACCGATACGCTGCGCGACCTCAACTACGACGTCGCCGAGGCCGCCAATGGCGAAGAGGCGCTCAAGGCCGTCGAAGGCGAAGGCAAGAGATTCGACGCGCTGCTCACCGATGTGGTGATGCCGGGATTAAACGGCCGCCAGCTCGCCGACCGCATCACCGCGCTCAGCCCGGCGACCCGCGTCATCTACATGACCGGCTATTCGCGCAACGCCATCATCCACCACGGCCGGCTCGACCCCGGCCTCAAGCTGCTGCAGAAGCCGTTCTCGCGCGCCGACCTGGCGGCGCATATTGGCGGGCTGTGGGGGTGAGTTGGCGGCGGAATAGGCGCTCCGATCGCTTCATCCATCGTCATGGGGCGAAACAGGCATGGAATGACGAATTCCCAGTACAGGCTTTATTGCGTTGCGCCAAAGTGCGCCGCGGGCCGCGTCCGGGACATTTCCTGACTCAAGCCCGCCCGACAACGAAATTGACGACAAAAGCACGCAGTGGGAGCCTTTTCGGCAGCGGCGGCGTTTCGAGTCGTGTCGGCGTGCTCTATATACTGTGAAAGCCGGGCCCCTTCCTCGGGGCCCTTGCCCTGATGGCCTATGAGTCGATCATGACGACGTTTGACGCGGTCAGCCTCGACGACAAATACGACCTGAACAAAGCCGACATTTTCGTCACCGGCTATCAGGCCCTGATCCGCGCCTGCCTGATGCAGAAGGAGCTCGACCGCCGCGCCGGTTTGAATACCGCGGGTTATGTCACCGGCTATCGCGGCTCGCCGCTCGGCGGGCTCGACCAGCAATTCATGCGCGCTGGCCGCGCCCTCGCCGCCGCCGACATCAAATTCCAATCCGGCCTCAACGAGGAGCTTGCGGCCACCGCGCTGTGGGGCACGCAGCAGGCCGAGCTGCGCGGCGAAGGCAAGTTCGATGGCGTGTTCGGCATGTGGTACGGCAAGGGCCCGGGCGTCGACCGCACCGGCGACGTGTTCCGCCACGCCAATCTCGCCGGCACCGCCAAACACGGCGGCGTGCTCGCATTGATGGGCGACGACCACACTGCGGAATCCTCGACCACCGCCCACCAGTCCGAATTCCATTTCGTCGACGTCATGATCCCGATCCTCAACCCGGCCGGGGTGCAGGAGATCATGGACTACTCACTCTACGGCTGGGCGATGTCGCGCTACACCGGCGCGTGGTCGGCGCTCAAATGCATGCACGATACGGTGGAGTCGACGGCGGTGGTCGACGGCTCGCTCGAGCGCATCAAGATCGTCCATCCGTCCGATTTCGTCATGCCGGACGGCAATCTCAACATCCGCCTCACCGATCATTTCCTCACCCAGGAAGCGCGGCTGCACGATTACAAGCGTGACGCCATGTTGGCCTTCATCGCCGCCAACAAGCTCAACAAGATCATCACCTCCGGCGGCCGCGATCCGAAGATCGGCATCATTACCACCGGCAAGGCCTATCTCGACGTGCGCCAGGCTTTCGACGAGCTCGGCATCGACGAGGTGAAGTGCAACTCGCTCGGCATTCGCGTGTTCAAGATCGGCTGTCCGTGGCCGATCGGCCGGCAGGAGCTGGCCGATTTTGCCAAGGGCCTCGATCTCATCATCGTCGTCGAGGAAAAGCGCTCACTGATCGAAGTCCAGGTGCGCGAGGAGCTTTACGGCACCGCCAACCAGCCGGTCTGCATCGGCAAAAAGGACGAGCAGGGCAACTGGCTGTTCCCGGTCAAGGGCGCGCTCGATCCGAACGACGTCGCGATCTGCATCGGCGAACGGCTGCTGCGCTATGGCGCCAATGACGAGCTCGCCGCCAATGTGTCGCGGCTCAAGGGTGCGCAGAAGATATTGGCCGATACCTCCGACATCGCCGTGCGCGTTCCGTATTTCTGCTCGGGCTGCCCGCACAACACTTCGACCCGCGTGCCGGAAGGCAGCCGCGCCTATGCCGGCATTGGCTGCCACTTCATGTCGCAATGGATGGACAGGAAGACGCTCGGCTACACGCAAATGGGCGGCGAAGGCGCTAACTGGATCGGCGAGGCGCCGTTCAGTAAGCGCGACCACGTGTTCCAGAATCTCGGCGACGGCACCTATAACCACTCCGGCTATCTCGCCATTCGAGCCGCGATCGCGAGCGGCGTGACCATGACCTACAAGATCCTGTTCAACGATGCGGTGGCGATGACCGGCGGGCAGGCGAACGAGGGCGGCCTGACCGTCGACCAGATCGCGCGCCAGGTTGCGGCGGAAGGCGCCAAGCGGGTCGTCGTCGTCACCGACGAGCCGGAGAAATACCCCGACGACACCGACTGGCCGCGCGGCATCACCATCCATCACCGCGACGACCTCGATGCCGTGCAGCGTGAGCTTGCGACCGTGCCCGGCGTTACTGCGTTGATTTACGACCAGACCTGCGCGGCCGAAAAGCGCCGCCGCAGGAAGCGCGGCGCCTTCCCCGATCCGCTCAAGCGCGTCGTCATCAACGATCTGGTCTGCGAAGGCTGCGGCGATTGCGGCGTCAAATCGAACTGTGTCTCGGTGCAGCCGCTGGCGACCGAATGGGGCCGGAAGCGCACTATCGACCAGTCGAGCTGCAACAAGGATTATTCGTGCCTCAAGGGGTTCTGCCCATCCTTCGTCACAGTGCACGGCGCCAAGCTGAAAAAGGGCGAAGGCGTCGAAATGCCCGCCGCCTGGGCCGAACTGCCGAAGCCACAAGTGCCGCTGATCAACCACCCCTATAGCGTCATCGTCACCGGCGTCGGCGGCACCGGCGTCGTCACCATCGGCGCGGTGCTCGGCATGGCCGCGCATCTCGAAGGCAAGGGCGTCGGCATTATCGACATGGCCGGTCTGGCGCAGAAGGGCGGCGCGGTGTCGACGCATCTGCGGATCGCCAATACGCCGGCCGACGTCCATGCCATCCGCGTCGCCGCGGCCGGCGCCGATCTGGTGATCGGCGGCGACATCGTCGTGGTCGGCAGCAAGAAGGTGCTCGGCGCGCTCAAGCAGGGCACCAAGATGGTGATCAACACCGCCGAATTCATGCCCGGCGATTTCACCCGCAATGCCGATTATTCGCTGCCCACCGAGCGGCTCAAGCGCGCCATCGTGTCCGCTGCCGGCGAGAAGGACAGCCACTTCGTCGATGCCGGCCGGCTGGCGACGGCGCTGCTCGGCCAGTCGATCGGCGCCAACATGTTCATGCTGGGTTACGCCTATCAGATCGGCGCGCTGCCGATCTCGCCGGAGACGATCGAAAAGGCGATCGAGATGAACGGCGAGGCGGTGGCGATGAACGTCGCCGCCTTCCGCTTCGGCCGCCGCGCCGCCGCCGACCCGGCCGCGGTCGAGGCGCTGGTCAAGCCGTCGCCGGAAGCCGCGCGCGACTCGCTGCGGATCTCGGAATCGTTCGACGAAATGGTGGTGCGCCGCGTCGCGTTCCTCACCGCCTATCAGAACAAGCGCTACGCGGCGCGTTACAAGGCTCTGGTCGAGCAGGTGAAAGCCGCGGAAGCCGCCAAGGCGCCGGGCGAATGTGGGCTGACCGAAACCGTGGCCCGCTATCTGTTCAAGCTGATGGCCTACAAGGACGAATACGAGGTGGCGCGGCTTTATACCGACAGCAATTTCATCGACCAGGTGAAGGCGAGCTTCGACGGCGACCTCAAGCTCGAATTCCACCTGGCGCCGCCAATGCTGGCGCGGCGCGATCCGCAGACCGGCGAGCCGAAGAAGATGTCGTTCGGCCCATGGATGCTGTCGGCGTTCCGGCTGCTGGCGAAGCTCAAGGTGTTGCGCGGCACGCCGCTCGACATTTTCGGCTATTCCGACGAACGCAAGACCGAGCGCAAGTTGATCGCCGATTATGAGGCGACGTTGGGGCAACTAATGGCCCGACTGACGCCGACGAACCACAAGATCGCCGTTGCTATTGCCGGTGTACCGGAGAAGATCCGCGGCTATGGCCACGTCAAGGCCCGGCATCTCGCCGCCGCCAAGGCCGAGGAAGCCGTACTGCTCGAGCAATTCCGCAACGGCATCGCGCACGTCCTCAAGGCGGCGGAATAACCAGCGATTTCATCAGTAAATGCCTGACGTTAAGGCTTGACCGCCTTGACGCTCTGTTTTCATATCATTGCAAGACCGCCTCAAGGCGGCGAGGGGCGATAATGGGAGGACAGCCGTGGCGCAAACCGCTGCCGGCAATTTGCACAATTCGGCGGATACGTTCCCTAAGCTGTTGATCCGTAACGCGGATCGATTCCGCGGCAAGCCGGCAATGCGGCACAAGGACCTCGGCATCTGGTTCACCTGGAGCTGGGCCGACATGCTCGTTGAAGTGCGCAACCTCGCCGTCGGATTGTCGATTCTCGGCCTTGAGCGCGGCGACACGATCGCGATCATCGGCAAGAACAAGCCGCGGCTCTATTGGTCGATCTGCGCGGCGCAGGCGCTTGGCGCCGTGCCGGTGCCGATCTATGCCGACTCGGTCGCCGACGAGATGGCCTATGTACTCGAACACGCCGAGGCGAAATTCGTCGTCGCCGAAGATCAGGAGCAGGTCGACAAGCTGATATCGATCGCCGACCGCCTCAGTCATGTGCGAATAGTGATCTACGACGAGCCGCGCGGGCTGCGCGACTACGATCACAGCCGCATGAAATGGATCACCGAAGTGCAGAAGCTCGGCGCCGACAAGCTCGCCGCCGATCCCGCCGCGCTGGCGCTCTGGCAGGCCGAGGTCGACAAAAGTGCCGGCGCCGACCTCTCCATCATCCTCTACACGTCGGGAACGACCGGCCGGCCCAAGGGCGTGATGTTGACCAACGCCAACGTCATGATCTCGGCCGACAACGGCAACAAGTTCGACGGGCTCGACGAGAACGACAGCGTCATTGCCTATCTGCCGATTGCCTGGGTCGGCGATCACATTTTCTCTTACGCACAATCCTACATGGCGGGCTATTGCGTCTGCTGCCCGGAAGCCGCCGAGACCGTGACCGAGGACCGCCGCGAGATCGGCACGACCTATGCCTTCGCGCCGCCGCGCGTTTATGAAAACCTGATCACGCTGACCATGGTGCGGATGGCCGACGCCGGCCCGATCAAGAAGACGATGTTCGAATACTTCATCGAGCATGCGCGCAAATGGGGCGAAAAAATCCTAAACAAGGAGAGGGTGCCGCTTGGCGCGCGGCTGATTTATTGGTTCGGCGAAGTATTGGTCTATGGGCCGCTGAAGAACCGCTACGGCATTTCCAAGGTGCGGATCGGCTACACCGCGGGCGAGGCGATCGGTCCCGAGATCTTCCGCTATTTCCGGTCGCTCGGAATCAACCTCAAGCAGCTTTACGGGCAGACCGAGGCGTCGGTCTACATCACCGCGCAGCCCGACGGCGAAATCTACGCCGATACGGTCGGCAAGCCGAACATCGACGTCGAGGTCAAGATCGCTTCGGATGGCGAGGTCTTGTTCAAGTCGCCGGGTGTATTTGCCGGTTATTACAAGGACCCGGAAAAGACCGCCGAGACCAAGACGCCTGACGGCTGGGTGCATACCGGCGATGCCGGCTTCATCGATGAGAAGACCGGCCACCTCAAGATCATCGACCGCGCCAAGGATGTCGGAAAGCTCAAGGACGGAACGCTGTTCGCACCGAAGTACATCGAGAACAAGCTCAAGTTCTACCCCAATATCCGCGAAGCGGTCGCGTATGGCGACCATCGCGACTTCGTCTGCGCGATGCTCAACATCGATCTGGTTGCGGTGAGCTCCTGGGCCGAGCGCAACAACGTGACTTATGCGTCCTACCAGGAGTTGGCCAATCATCCTCGCGTCTATGATCTGCTCAGGACCCATGTCGAGGAAGTGAACCGCTCGCTGGCTGAAGAGAAAGTGATGGCGGGCGCGCAGATCAGGCGCTTTCTGGTGCTGCACAAGGAGCTCGATGCCGATGACGGCGAATTGACCCGCACCCTCAAGGTGCGGCGCGGCTTTATCGCCGACCGCTACGGTCCGCTGGTCAACGCACTCTATGACGGCTCGAGCGAGGTCGACATCTCGACCGAGGTGACGTTCGAAGACGGCCGCAAGGGTGTGATCAGCGCGCGGCTGAAGGTCGCTGACACCACGCCAATTGCAGTGTCCGCCACGATGGGGAAGGCGGCGTGAGGGCACCGAGCGAGACCGCGGTCGGCGACGTGCTGTTGGCCGTCGAGAACGTTTCGCTCTCGTTCGGCGGCGTCAAGGCCATCAGCGACGTGTCGTTCGACATCCGCAAGGGCGAAATTCGCGCCATCATCGGGCCGAACGGCGCCGGCAAGACGTCGATGCTCAACGTCATCAACGGCTTCTATACGCCGCAGCAGGGCCGCATCACCTTCAGAGGCGAGACCCGCCGCAAGATGCGACCGCACGAAGCGGCGGCCGGCGGCATTGCGCGCACATTCCAGAACGTCGCGCTGTTCCGCGGCATGACCGCGCTCGACAACATCATGGCCGGGCGCACGCTGAAGATGCATTGCAATATGTTCTGGCAGATGCTGCGGATCGGCCCGGCGCTGAATGAGGAGGTCGAGCATCGCCACTACGTCGAGGAAATCATCGATTTCCTCAAGATCCAGGAGATTCGCCGCATCCCGGTCGGCCGGCTGCCCTACGGCTTGCAGAAACGCGTCGAGCTTGGCCGCGCGCTTGCCATGCAGCCGGATCTGCTGTTGCTGGACGAGCCGATGGCGGGCATGAACCTCGAGGAAAAAGAGGATATGTCGCGCTACATTCTGGATGTGAACGATCAATACGGAACGACCATCGCGCTCATCGAGCACGACATGGGGGTTGTGATGGACTTGTCCGACCGCGTCGTCGTGCTCGATCATGGCATCAAGATCGCGGATGGCAGCCCGGACGAGGTGAAGACGAATCGCGACGTGATCGACGCCTATCTCGGCGTGGCGCACTGAAAGGCATAAACGTGCAGGCTCTCGGTCAGTTCCTCGAAGTCTTCATCAGCGGCCTGCTCGCCGGCGTGCTCTATTCGCTGGTCGCCCTCGGTTTCGTTCTGATCTTCAAGGCGTCCGGCGTGTTCAATTTCGCGCAGGGTTCGATGGTGCTGCTGGCCGGCCTCGCTTTGGTGCGCGCGCTCGACCTGATGGTCGCGAAGGGTCTGCCATTCTGGGCCGCGGTGATCGTCGGCTTGCTGTTCGCCGTGCTCATCATGGCCATCACCGCCTGGCTGGTGGAGCGGTTTGTACTGGGGCCGCTAGCCAATCAGGACGGCCTCACGCTGTTCATGGCGACGATCGGCATTACCTTCATCATCGAAGGCGGCGCGCAGATGATGTTCGGCTCCGACGTTTATCCGTTGCCGCTGTTTCCGAGCGACGCCTGGTTCCTGTTCGAGAACCTGTTCCAGGGCGGCATTCTGGTCAGCAAGATCGACGTTTGGGGCGGCATGATCGCGGCCGTGCTGGTCGTCGGGCTGGCGCTGTTCTTTCAGAAGACCAAGACCGGACGCGCTTTGCGTGCGGTGGCGGACGATCACACCGCGGCGCAGTCGGTCGGCATTTCGCTCAACTGGATATGGTTCATCGTTTGGCTGGTGGCGGGCCTTGTCGCGCTTGTCGCGGCGACAGTGTGGGGGACCAAGCTGGGCGTTCAGTTCTCGATCACGTTCCTCGCCCTCAAGGCGCTGCCGGTGCTGATCATCGGCGGCTTCACCTCGGTGCCGGGCGCGATCATCGGCGGCCTCATTGCCGGTGCCGGCGAAAAGATCGCCGAGGCCTATCTCGGGCCATATATCGGCGGCGGCATCGAATATTGGTTCGCCTACGTGCTGGCGCTGGTCGTGCTGCTGGCGCGGCCGCAAGGCCTGTTCGGCGAACGCATCATCGAGCGGATATAGAATGCTTTACCGCGAAGTCGGCCAGTTCAAGACCAGCTATGCGCGGGACATGGCGATTTTCCCGATTCGCCAGGACCGCATCGCGCTGTGGGTTTTGATCGCCTTTGCATTCGTGGGCGTGCCGATCCTCGATGTCTTTCAGGTCTGGCCGTTCGGCGGCGAATATCTGCTGCGCGCCATCCTGATTCCGTTCCTGATCCTGTCGCTTGCGGCGATCGGGCTCAATATTCTGACGGGCTATTGCGGCCAGCTTTCGCTCGGCAGCGGCGCCTTCATGGCGATCGGCGCCTACAGCGCCTACAAGTTCGTCACCGGCGTGCACATTCCGCTCGGGCTGTTCGATATATCGATTCCGCCATTGCCGGTGCTGCCGTCAATGCTGCTCGGCGGCCTGATGGCCGCGATTGTCGGCATCGTGTTTGGAATTCCGAGCCTGCGCATCAAAGGGCTTTACCTTGCGGTCGCGACACTTGCCGCCCAGTTCTTTTTCGACTGGGTGTTCATCCGCGTGAAATGGTTCACCAATTACACCTCATCCGGCTCGGTGGCTGCGCCCGATCCGCTTTATTTTTTCGGTTTCGCGGCCAGCAAGCCGATTGAAAAATATCTGCTCTGTTTGATCTTCGTGACGGTGTTCGCGCTGCTCGCCAAGAATCTGGTCCGCGGCAATCTCGGCCGGCAATGGCAGGCAACGCGCGACATGGACATCGCCGCCGAACTGATGGGTATCCGTCCGCTCTATGCCAAGCTGACGGCCTTCGCCGTATCGTCGTACATCATGGGTGTGGCCGGGTCGCTATGGGCTTTTGTCTATCTCGGCGCCTGGGAGCCGCTCGCGTTCAACATCGACCGCTCGTTCCAGATCCTGTTCATGGTCATCATTGGCGGCCTGGGCTCGATTCTCGGCTCGTTCCTGGGTGCGGCCTTCATTCTGGTGATGCCGATCCTGCTCGATCAGGTGCCGCACGCCCTCGGCATCCCGATCACGGTGGAAACCGTGTCGTTGCTGGTCTTTGTCGTCACCGGCGCGCTGATTTGCTGGCTTTTGATCGTGGAACCGCGCGGCTTCGCGCGGTTGTGGCTGACAGCGAAGGAGAAATTGAGGCTCTGGCCTTACCCCTATTGAGGGCTTAGGCTTAGACAACAAGTGCCGGCGGGCGAAGCGAAGCGGCGCGCCATCGGGCAACAAGAAGAAACGCTTCAGATTTCCGGGGATGCCCCGGACAAAGGGAGGAAAGCGAAATCATGAAGAGATTGACATTGGCCCTGGTTGCGGCGGGCCTTGGCGCCGCGGCAATGGCGGTCCCCGCCATGGCGCAGCAGAACGAGCAGTTTTTTCCGTTGCTCGTCTATCGCACGGGCCCTTATGCGCCGAACGGCATCCCGTTCGCTGACGGCGTCCAGGATTATCTGACCCTGGTCAATGAGCGTGACGGCGGCCTCAACGGCGTCAAGATCACGACGGAAGAGTGCGAAACCGGCTATGCGACCGACAAGGGCGTTGAGTGCTACGAGCGGCTCAAGGGCAAGGGCCCGACCGGCGCGAGCTACTTCTCGCCGCTCTCGACCGGCATCACCTTCGCGCTCACCGAGAAGGCGCCGGGCGACAAGATTCCGCTGCTGACGATGGGCTACGGACGATCGGAAAGCCGCAACGGCGCCGTGTTCCCGTGGAATTTCATCGCGGTCGGCAGCTACTGGACCGCGGCTGACGTCGCCATCCAGCATATCGCCAAGGAGCTTGGCGGCTTCGACAAGCTCAAGGGCAAGAAGATCAGCCTCGTCTATCACGACAGTCCGTACGGCAAGGAGCCGATCCCGGCTCTGGAAGCGCGCGCTGCCAAGGACGGCTTCATCTTCAAGGCGATCCCGGTCACGCATCCCGGCGTCGAGCAGAAGTCGCAATGGCTGGCGATCCGCCAGGACCGGCCCGACTATGTGCTGCTGTGGGGCTGGGGCGTGATGAACTCCACCGCCATCAAGGAAGCGGCGGCGGTTGGCTATCCGCGCGACAAGATGATCGGCGTGTGGTGGTCGGGCGCCGAGCCCGACGTCACTCCGGCGGGCGATCAGTCGATCGGCTACAAGGCGCTGATGCTCCAGCACCCGGCCGGCAAGTTCAAGGTCCACGCCGATCTCGACAAGTTCGTGGTGTCGAAAGGCAAGTCGGTCGCCAAGGATGATTATGCCCAGGTGCTCTACAACCGCGGCCTGATCAACTCGATGATCGGCACCGAAGCCATCCGCACCGCGCAGAAGAAGTTCGGCAACAAGCCGATGACCGGCGAGCAGATCCGCTGGGGCTTCGAGAACCTCAACCTCACCGAAGCGCGCATCAAGGAACTCGGCTTCGACGGCATGCTCCAGCCGATGCACTTCAGCTGTGCCGATCACCAGGGGGCGGACCTCGCCCGCGTTCAGCAATGGGACGGCAAGGAATGGAAGATCATCTCCGGTTACTACAAGGCTGACGGCTCGATCCTCGACCCGATGGTCAAGGACCTGTCCGCCAAATACGCCACCGAGAAGAAGATCACTCCGCGCGACTGCGCGAAGGAGAGCTGAGCTCAACCGCGCCGCAGGCCTCGGACATCCGAGGCCTGCGGTTTTTTCTACGGGTTGCCTGATGAGCCAAAGCGCCACGGCGGCTGCCGCTGCACTCCTCAAGAGCACCGATGCATTCCTGTCGGTGAACAATATCGAGGTGGTCTACAGCCGCGTGATTCTGGTTCTCAAGGGCGTTTCGTTGACGGTGCCGAAGGGCGGCATCGTGGCGCTGCTCGGCGCCAACGGCGCCGGCAAGACCACCACGCTCAAGGCGATCTCGAATTTGCTGCATGGCGAGCGCGGCGAAGTCACCAAGGGCTCGATCCTGCTCGACGGGCAAGAAGTCCACAAGCTGACTCCGAATGCGATGGTCCGGCGCGGTTGCATCCAGGTGATGGAAGGCCGGCGCTGCTTCGCGCATTTGACGGTCGAGGACAACCTGATGACCGGCGCCTTTACCCGGCGCGAAAGCAAGGCCGAGATCGCCCGCGATCTCGAGCGCGTTTACGCCTATTTCCCGCGGCTGAAACAGCGCCGGGAGTCGACCGCCGGCTACACGTCGGGCGGCGAGCAGCAGATGTGCGCACTCGGCCGCGCGCTGATGTCGAAGCCGAAGATGATCCTGCTTGACGAGCCGTCGATGGGACTGGCGCCGCAGGTGGTCGAGGAGATTTTCGAGATCGTGCGAGACCTCAATGAGAAAGAGGGCGTGTCATTTCTGCTCGCCGAGCAAAACACCAACATGGCGCTGCGCTTTGCGCGCTACGGCTACATCCTGGAAAACGGCCGCGTGGTGATGGACGGCGACGCCAAGGCGCTGGCGGCCAACGAGGACGTCAAGGAATTCTATCTCGGCATTGCCGAGGGCAAGCGCAGGTCGTTCCGCGAAGGCAAGCACTACCGCCGCAGGAAGCGTTGGCTGGCTTAGGCCCCTCTGCCGTTCCGGACCCGAGCATCGGCGAGCGAACCGGAATGAACCGGAGAGATCGATGTCCGATCACTACGACGCTCTCGAAACTCGCGATCCGGCGCAGCGCGAACGTGATCTGTTCGCACGGTTGCCGGAACTGATCCTGCGCGCGCGGACCGCGCCCGGCTGGGCGCGGCAGCTCGCCGGACTCGATCCGGAATTGGTGATCTCGCGCGCCGCGCTCGCGCACTTGCCGGTACTGCGGAAGTCGAGCCTGTCCGAACTGCAAAAGGCCATGCCGCCGTTTGGCGGACTCAACGTCACGCCGCCCGCCAAGGCCAAGCGGCTGATGATGTCGCCGGGGCCGATCTTCGAGCCGGAAGGCCACGGCGCCGATTATGCCGGCGTCGCGCGGGCGATGTTCGCCGCCGGCATCCGCGCCGGTGACATCGTGCACAACTCGTTTTCCTATCACCTGACGCCGGGCGCCTGGATGTTCGACTCCGCCGCCGAGGCGCTCGGCTGCGCCGTTATTCCCGGCGGTGTCGGCAGCACCGAGCAGCAGGTCGAGGCCATCGCGCATTATCGCCCGGTCGCCTATGTCGGCACCCCGGACTTCCTCAAGATCCTGCTCGATACCGCGACGAAGGGCGGCAAGGACGCGTCCTCGATCAAGCGTGCGCTGGTGTCGGGCGCCGCGTTGCCGGCGACGCTGCGGGCGGAGTTGAAATCTCGCGGGGTCGACGTCGCGCAGTGCTACGCCGTCGCCGAGATCGGCGTCATCGCCTATGAGAGCGAGGCCCGTGACGGCTTGATCGTCAACGAGAACGTCATCCTCGAAATCGTGCGACCCGGTACCGGCGACCCGGTCGCCGATAGCCAGGTCGGCGAGGTGCTGGCCACCTCGTTCAATCCCGATTATCCGATGATCCGGCTGGCCACCGGCGACCTCTCCGCGGTACTGACCGCGCGCTCGCCATGCGGGCGCAGCAATACGCGGATCAAGGGCTGGATGGGCCGCGCCGACCAGACCACCAAGGTCAGGGGCATGTTCGTGCGCCCCGAGCAGATCGCCGAGATCGCCAAGCGCCATCGCCAGCTCACGCGGCTGCGTCTCGTCGTCGACCGCGCCTCCGAGCAGGATACGATGACTTTGCTCGCCGAATGTGCGGCACCAGGCGCCGCGCTTGAGGCGGCGCTGGGAGACACCGTGCAATCGGTCACCAAGCTGAAGGCCGTGGTGAAGCTGGTCGCGCCCGGCTCGCTGCCGAATGACGGCAAGGTGATTGCGGACGAACGCCCGGTGGGTTAGCTCGTCAGGCATGGCGCGCAATCCGTATTTGCCGAAGGGCCACCCGAAAATTCCGCCGCGCCGGATCGGCGTGCTGCTGGTCAATCTCGGCACGCCTGAGGCTACCGACTATTGGTCGATGCGGCGCTACCTCAAGGAATTCCTGTCCGACCGCCGCGTCATCGAGGAAAGCCGCGCCAAATGGTGGCTGATCCTCAACCTCGTCATCCTGACGGTGCGGCCGGGACGCAAAGGCCGCGACTACGACAAGATCTGGAATCGCGAACTCAACGAGAGCCCGCTGAAGACCATCACCCGCTCGCAATCCGACAAGCTCGGCGCCGCGCTTCGCCGCGCGCACAAGGGGGTGCTGGTCGACTGGGCGATGCGTTACGGCAATCCATCGATCGCGTCGCGGCTCGAGGCCATGCAGCAGGCCGGCTGCGACCGCATTCTCCTGGTCCCGCTCTATCCGCAATATGCCGCGGCGACCACGGCGACGGTGTGCGACAAGGTATTCGACACCCTCGCCACGATGCGCTGGCAGCCGTCGCTGCGCGTCGCGCCGCCGTGGTTCGACGATCCGGTCTATATCGACGCGCTGGCGGCATCGCTCAAGGCGTCGCTCCGCAAGCTGCCGTTCACGCCCGACATGATTCTCGCCTCGTTTCACGGCATGCCGGAGGAGTATTTGCGCAAGGGCGATCCCTATCACTGCCAATGCGCCAAGACCGCGCGGCTGCTGCGCGAAAAGCTCGCGCTTGGCGACAAATTGATGCTGACATTCCAGTCACGCTTCGGCATCGCCGAATGGCTCAAGCCCTATACCGACATGACGGTGAAAGCTTTGGCCGAACGCGGCGTGAAAAATCTCGCCATCATCACGCCGGGGTTCGTCGCCGATTGCCTGGAGACGCTGGAGGAAATCGCCATGGAGAATGCCGGGTATTTCAAGGCCGGCGGCGGCGAGAATTTCGCCGCGATCCCTTGCCTCAACGACAGCACGGAAGGGATGAAAGTGATCCGCGCCGTGGTGGAGCGGGAGCTCAAGGGGTGGCTTTAATCCCCGTTCGTCCCCGCGGCTAGGCTAAGCCGTATATGCTGCCAAAGAACTGGGTTCCCGCTTCCGCGGGAACGAACGCGCTAAGCCACACCCGCCCGCAGCAGGTCGTGCATGTGCAGGATGCCGACTGGCTTGCGGCCCTCGGCGACGAACAGGGCCGTGATTTTCGCCGAGTTGAGCACTTCGAGCGCTTCTGTGGCGAGCTGATCGGTGCGCACGACTTTCGGATTGGCCGTCATCACCTCGTCGACCTTGGCGTCGAGCAGATCGGGCCGCATGTGGCGGCGCAGGTCGCCGTCGGTGACGATGCCGACCAGCATGCCGTGCGGGTCGGTGATACCGATGCAGCCGAAACCCTTCGATGACATCTGGATCACCGCCTCCGACATGCTGGTGCCAAGCTGGGCGAGCGGCATCTCCTTGCCGCCATGCATGACGTCGCGCACGAATTTGAGCATGGCGCCGAGCCGGCCGGCCGGATGCAGCAGCCCGAAATCGCCTGCGGTGAAACCGCGGCTTTCCAGGAGCGCGATGGCCAGCGCGTCGCCGAGCGCGAGCTGCATCAGCGACGAGGTCGTCGGCGCCAGATTGTGCGGGCAGGCTTCGCGCGCGTCGGGCAAAGCCAGCGTCACGTCGGCGGCCTTGCCCAAAGTCGAATTGCTCTGCGCGGTCACCGCGATCAGGCCGATACGGTGGCGGCGCGAATAATCGATCAGGCTCTTGAGCTCGGTGGTCTCGCCCGACCAGGACAGCGCCAGAATAACATCATTGCCCGGCACGATCATGCCGAGGTCGCCGTGCCCGGCGTCGCCGGCATGGATGTAGAAGGCCGGCGTTCCGGTCGAGGCCAGGGTCGCCGCGATCTTGCGGGCGATATGGCCGGACTTGCCCATGCCGGTGACGATGACGCGGCCGGAGGCGGCGCGGATCAGCTCGGTAGCAGCGATAAAGGGCGCACCCAGGCCGTTGCGCAGCGCTGCCGAAAGCGCATTGAGGCCCTCGGTTTCGACCAAGAGGGCGCGGACCGCGGAGGCGATCAGGGTGCCGTGCTCGGGATGGTGGGCATCGAGCGCCTTGGATTTTGCCATTTCGTTCCAATAGTTAGGGCGTGCCAGCCGGGCCGCAGCCCGAAATAGCACGAATTGCCGGCCCAAGCGAAGCGGCGCGGCCCGGTCAACGTCTCGTTAACCATAACCGTTTTTACTCCGTTAACCAAAATTGACCGGCCGGCGCGCCCGCTGCGGCGTGGCGCGCCGGCTTTCGCGGCTTGCCCGGTGGGCAGGCCGGTGGCAGGGAGATTCTCGGACGTTGCGGCGGCTTTGCACCTCGGCCCTGTTGCGCGGCGTCGGCGCACTTGCCGTCATGGGCGCGGTGCTGTTGCCGGGGTCTGCGCCAGCGCAAGCACCGCCAGCGACCGTGCCGTTCGATCCGCTTGCCGCCGCCCCGGGCGATCAGCGCATTACGAAAAAACCGCCGGCCTATCAGACGCTGCAGCGCGGCCCCGCGGCAGCCGGGGCGAGCGATGCGCCGACCACGTTTCAGCCGCCGCCGCCGGCTTCCGGTGCCGGCAGCACCGGTTTCGATTCCAGTAATGCGCGAAAGCGCGCCGCCAAACCAAACACCACGCGCGATGCGAAGGCGGCGCGGGCTTCGCAAGAGACCGCACCCGGCGATCCGGCACCGGCGCCCGTCTCCGCCTATCAACGCGCCACCAAGCCGGCTGCGACGACGGCGGCGAAATCGGCCTATGCGTCCGGACAGCCCGGCCAGCCGCCGGTCGCGCTCGGCTCGCCACCGCCGTTGCGCAAAAAGAAGAAAAAGGACCCCGCCGACCCCTACGATCCGCTCGGCACCCGTTCAGGCGGTCTGATCTATTATCCGGCGGTCGAACTGATCGGCGGCTACGATTCAAATCCTGCGCGCACCAGCAATGGCAGCGGCGCCAGCCTGCTCACGGTCGCGCCGGAACTGCGCGTTCGCTCAGACTGGTCGACGCATGAGTTCAAGGCCGACCTGCGCGGCTCCTATAATTTCTATCATCCGGATCCGGTCCCATCGCTCGACCGGCCTTATTTCAATGGCACCGCCACCGGTCGCATCGACGTGTCGCATGACACACGCATCGATCTCGCCGGCCGGTTGCTCGTCACCACCGATAATCCCAACAGTCCAAACTTGCAGGCCGGGCTCGCCAAGCTGCCGCTCTATACCGATGTCGGCGCCACCGCCGGCGTTGGGCAGAAATTCAACCGCCTCGACATCAGCGTCAAAGGCCTGGCCGACCGGACGGTCTACCAGCAATCGCAATTGACCGACGGCACCACGGCGAGCAATGACGACCGCAACTACAACCAGTACGGCGCCACCGCGCGTGTGGCCTATGAACTGACCCCCGGCGTACAGCCCTTTGTCGAGGTCAGCGCCGACAGCCGCGTTCACGATCTCACGATCGATTTTTCCGGCTATCGGCGCGACTCCAAGGGCTACACCGCGATGGCCGGCTCGACCTTCGAGCTGAGCCGCTTGCTGACCGGAGAAATTGCCGCGGGCTATCTGCACCGCGACTATCAGGATCCGCGGCTGCAACCCCTTGGCGGCTTCGTCGGCAAGGGGTCGCTGGTCTGGACCGCGACGGCGTTGACGACGGTCAAGTTCTCGGCCGCCTCGACGGTTCAGGAAGCCGACGTGCCCGGAGTGTCGGGCATCCTGTCGCGAGACGCCGGCGTCCAGGTCGATCATTCATATCGGCGCTGGCTGATCGGCTCGCTCAAGGCCGGCATCGGCCAGGACGAATATGTCGGCTCACCGCGCACCGATAATCGCTATTATTTCGGTGGCGGACTGACCTACAAGCTCAACCGCTTTGTCCAGATCAAGGGTGAGGCGCGGCATGAATGGCTGGTGTCGACCCAGCCGGTGAATGACTATTCGGCCAATGTGTTTCTGCTGGGCCTGCGCCTGCAATATTGAGCGCGGCGCTATTTGCCGCCGAGCAGGCCCGCCAATTCGGCACGCAGCGCCGGGCCGAGGTCATCCCGTTCGAGCGCATAGGCGATATTGGCGGCGAGGAAGCCGATCTTGGAGCCGCAATCGAAGCTGCGGCCTTCGAACTGCAGGCCATAGAATGGCTGCTTGCGCGCCAGTTCGATCATCGCATCGGTGAGCTGGATTTCATTGCCGGTGCCGGCTCGTTGTTTGGCGAGGATGTCGAAAATTTCCGGCTGGAGGATGTATCGCCCGGTGATGATGAGATTGGACGGCGCGTCCTTGGGCTTCGGCTTCTCGACCATTTGGGTGATCTCGAACGCCTTGCCGTGGCGCTTGCCGACCCCGACGACGCCGTAACTTTCGACCTTGTCGGCAGGGATTTCCTCGACGGCGAGGATATTGGCCCTGGCGTCGAGTTCATTGGCGGCGTCGATCATCTGCGCGATGCAGCCGCGCGGATGTTGAACCAGTACGTCCGGCAGGAGCAAAGCGAAAGGTTCGTGTCCGACCAGTTCGCGCGCACACCAGACCGCGTGACCAAGCCCGAGCGGCGTTTGCTGGCGCGTGAAGCTGACGGTGCCGGCCGGCGGCAGGTCCTCCTGCAAAAGCGCAAGTTCGGCTTTCTTGCCGCGTTCGGTCAAGGTCAGCTCCAGCTCGAACTGGCGGTCGAAATGGTCCTCGATCACCGACTTGTTGCGCCCGGTGACGAAAATCAAATGCTCGATTCCGGCCTCGCGCGCCTCATCGACGACGTGCTGGATCAGCGGCCGGTCCACCACCGGCAGCATTTCCTTCGGCATGGCCTTGGTCGCCGGCAGGAACCGTGTTCCAAGACCGGCGACGGGGAATATGGCTTTGCGGATGCGCGTCATTCGGATCCTAACGGCGGGCGCCGGTTTTGCTAAAAAGCACGCTGCCACGGCAACGTCCAGATGTGTCGGCAGACTATGGCCTATTAACGCGCTCGAAAGGTTATCCAATCACCCATAGATAATGAGATGATGAGGAAACACATGCGGCATTTCGCATTGGCAGCAGCGGCTGTAGTCGCATTTGGCGCTGGCCTGGCACAGGCGGCTCCGGCCGCGCGCGACGCTGCCAGCACGACGGGCGCGATCCCGGCGGTCACGCCAACTCCGTCGGCGCCGCCGCCGCCGTGGAGCGGCGAATCCGGCTCCTCCGGCGATCCGAGCATGACCGCCGATGCGATTCGCGCCGCGGCGGAGAATTTTCACACCTGTCTCGATGGCCTGTGGCCGGCGGCGGCCCGCCGCCATATTTCGCGCGCGACATTCCTGGCGGCGACGAAAGATCTGACGCCGGACCTGCGGATCATGGATCTGCTCGACGGCCAGCCCGAATTCACCAAGTCGTTCTGGGATTACCTCGATCTGCTGGTGACCGACGCCCGCATCGCCGATGGCCGGGCCATGCTGGAGAAATACGCCAAAATCTTCGACGCGGTCGAAAAGCACTATGGCGTCGATCGCTATACGCTGACGGCGATCTGGGGCGTCGAGACAAATTACGGCACGCTCGGTGGCGAGCGGCCGGTGCTGCGCTCGACCGCGACTCTGTCCTGTGTCGGGCGACGGCAGGCTTACTTCCGAAACGAATTCCTCGCCGCGCTCGAAATCGTCCAGCACGGCGACGTGCCGGCCGACAGACTGGTCGGTTCGTGGGCCGGTGCGTTCGGGCCGACACAGTTCATGCCGACCGCGTTCCAGAAATATGCCGTGGACTTCGACCGTGACGGCCACCGCGACATAGTCGAATCGGTGCCCGATCTTCTCGCATCGACCGCGAACAATTTGAAAACCGACGGCTGGGTGAAGGGCGCCAGCTGGGGCTACGAGGTCGTGGTGCCGGCGACGTTCGATTTCCGTCTGGCCGACCGCGATCGCACCATGTCGATCGCCGAATGGGCAAAGCTCGGCATTGCGCGCGCGGGCGGCGAGCCGTTTCCGAATCTGGCCGCGCGCGCCTATCTGCTGGTGCCGGCCGGCGTGCAAGGCCCCGGCTTCCTGATGTTGGAAAATTTCCGTGTCATCATGAAATACAATCCGGCCGAGGCCTATGCGCTGGCGATCGGCCATCTGGCGGACCGGCTGCGTGGCGGCGGGCCGCTGGTGCAGAGCTGGCCGCGCTATGAACACGTGCTGTCCCGCGCCGAGCGGCTCGAATTGCAGCAGCATCTGGTGCGTCACGGCTTCGACATCGGCGAGCCGGACGGCCAGCTTGGCGGCAGGACACGCGCGGCGATCCGCGAATTCCAGGCCCGCGTTGGCCAAGTTCCCGATGGGTTTGCATCCTCGGCGGTGCTCGATCGGTTGCGCAGTCACTGAGACGGCGCTCCGGTAACGGCGCAGCACCTTCAAGTTGACATTTTTGCCGCGCTATTGACCCTAGCATCTGGACTGTCGGGCCGTGTGCGGCGATAGCGGGTGAGATGGCGCAGAAAATCAGGCTTTTTCGGACCTTAGCAGCCGCCATGCTGATCGGCGCGCTTGAGCTTGCCGGCGCATTAACCATCAATTTGAGCGCCAGCGATCCCGCCGCGGCGCAGCGCTATCGCCGCTCCTCCAATTTCTTCGAGTCGCTGTTCGGTCCGAGCACCTATGGCCCGAGCACCTATGGCCCGGTCGAGCGGCATATCCCGTCGCAGCAGGGCGAATCGCCGCGCGCTCCGCCGGCGCGCAGGTCCGACGCCACGCCGTCGCAATCGATCATGGTGATGGGTGACGCGTTCGCGGATTGGCTCGCTTATGGTCTCGAGGAAGCGTTCGCCGACGCGCCCGAGGTCGCGGTCGTGCGCAAAACCAAACAACATACCGGACTGATCCGTTATGAACCGCGCAGCGACCTCGACTGGTGGCATGTCGCACGCGACTTCGTGACGAAGGAGAAAGCCGATTACGTCGTCATGATGCTTGGCGTCGACGATCGCCAGGACCTGCGCGACACCGCGCCCGCCGCCGACAAGAAGGCCGACACCAAGAAACCCGACGAAGCCAGCCAAGCCGGCCAAAAGGACATCACCCAGGATGCCAAGTCAGACGACGAGGCGCAGCCGGACCTGATCGTGCCGGAACGCCAGCGCGGAGCGCGCGGCGGGGTCGCCGAATTTCGCACCGAGCAGTGGGAGCGGATTTACACCAAGCGCATCGACGATACGATCGCTGCGCTCAAGAGCAAGGGCGTGCCGGTGATGTGGGTCGGACTGCCGTCGATTCGCGGCACGCGCTCGACCGCCGACACGGTCTATCTCAACGATCTCTATCGCGCGGCGGCGGAGAAGGCCGGCATCGTCTACGTCGATGTCTGGGATGGCTTTGTCGACGAGGACGGCAAGTTCACGTATTTCGGGCCCGATTTCGAGGGTCAGAACCGCCGCCTGCGCTCAAGTGACGGCGTCAACTTCACCAAGAGCGGCGCGCGCAAGCTCGCGCACTACGTCGAGCGCGAGATTCGACGCTTCATGACCAACCGCGCAACGCCGATGGCATTGCCCGCCGACGGACAGCCGGCGCCCGGCGCCAATATTGGTCCGGCGGCCCGGCCGGTTGCGGGGCCGGTGGTGCCGCTGACCGGCAATGCGGCGGGCGATGACCAGCTGCTCGGCGGCAGATCGAGCCCGCCGGCGCAGATCGATTCGGTCGCGAACCAGGTTCTGGTCAAGGGCGAGCCGGTTGCACCCACCCGCGGCCGCGCCGACGATTTCCAATGGCCGCGTGGCGGCGATGCGGCCTCGGCCGAGCCTTTGTCGCCGACCGCGGCGGCCGCCCGCGCTGCCACGATGCCGGCCGCTACCCCGAGTGCGGCCGGTCCGGCGCCGGTCGGCAAGCCCGCGGCGGACACGCCGAAGCCCGCGAAGGAAGCCAAGGGCAACGCATCGCCCAAGGTCGATTCGCCACCCATGAACGATCCGGCGCCAAAGAGCGAAACATCGGCCGCCGCGGTAAAACCGCCGAGCGATAGGCCGAAAGCAGCGAATCCGGATCAGAGGGTGGATCGGAGCTCGCGTCAGCCGGCGCGCATCCAGCAGCAACAGCGGCGGCCGTCAGGCGGCGGGTTGTTCGGGCTGTTCCGCTAGCGATTGCCCGGCGAGATGCCTAGCGCGGCAGGCTGGTCGACCCCATCAGGAACTTGTCGACGGCATGGGCGCATTGACGGCCCTCGCGGATCGCCCAGACCACCAGCGACTGGCCGCGCCGCATGTCGCCGGCGGCGAAAACCTTCGGCACCGAGGTGAGGTAGGACGAGGTGTCGGCGCTGACATTGCCGCGCTGATCGAGCGCGACCTCGAGCGACTTCAGCATGCCCTCGTGCAGCGGATGCACGAAGCCCATCGCCAGCAGGACCAGATCGGCCTCGATCTCGAACTCCGAGCCCGGCATCGGCTTGAACTTGCCGTCGACATGGGTGCAATGCAGCCTCTTGACCTGGCCGTTCTCGCCGGTGAATTTCTGTGTCAGCACCGCGAATTCCCGCTGGGCGCCCTCATCGTGGCTCGACGAGGTGCGCAGCTTGAGCGGCCAATCCGGCCAGGTGAGGACCTTGTTTTCGTGCTCGGGCGGCTGCGGCATGATCTCGAAATTGGTGACCGACAGCGCGCCCTGCCGGATCGAGGTGCCGATGCAATCCGAGCCGGTATCGCCGCCGCCGATCACAACGACTTTCTTGCCGGTGGCGAGGATCGGCGCGACGTCGCCCTGCGGCTCGTTGCTGACGCGCCGGTTCTGCTGCGGCAGGAAATCCATCGCGAAATGAATGCCGTTGAGCTCGCGGCCCGGGATCGGCAGGTCGCGCGGCTTTTCGGAGCCGCCGGTCAGTGCGACGGCGTCGTAGTCCTTCAACAGCCTCTCGGCCGGCATGCCGACGCCGACATCGACGTTGTAATGGAACGTGACGCCCTCGGCTTCCATCTGCACGACGCGGCGCTCGACGTGGATCTTTTCCATCTTGAAGTCGGGGATGCCGTAGCGCATCAAGCCGCCGGCCTTGGCCCAGCGCTCATAGACATGGACGTCATGACCGGCGCGCGCCAACTGCTGCGCGCAGGCAAGGCCGGCGGGGCCTGAGCCGACAATGGCGACCTTCTTGCCGGTCTTGTGCGCGGCAGGTTCGGGCTTCAGGCCGCCGGCAATGGCGCGGTCGGCGATGGCGCATTCGATCGATTTGATGGTGACCGGATTCTCGTCGATGTTGAGCGTGCAGGAGGCCTCGCACGGCGCCGGGCAGACGCGGCCGGTCACTTCCGGAAAATTATTGGTCGAGTGCAGATTGCGCGCGGCTTCTTCCCAATTGCCGCGATAGACCAAGTCGTTCCAGTCCGGGATCTGGTTGTTCACCGGGCAGCCGGTCGGCACATTGGTGATGACGTTGGTGCCGTGGCAATAGGGCACGCCGCAATCCATGCAGCGCGCGGCCTGCTGGCGCACATCGGCTTCCGGCAGCGGCAGCACGAATTCGTGCCAATGCTTGACGCGCTCCGCGACCGGCTGGTAGTCGCGATCCTCACGCTCGATTTCGAGAAAGCCGGTGATCTTGCCCATATCTATTCCGCGGCTTGCATCGCGGCGGCTTTTTCCTTGGCCAGTTCGGCAAGCGCGCGGCGGTACTCGACCGGCATCACTTTGCGGAACAGCGGGCGATAGCGCTTCCATTGCGTCAGAATGGCGGCGGCTCGGGTCGAATTGGTATAGCGGGCGTGGTTGCTGATCAGCTTGTGCAGCCGCTCGGCATCCATCGTGGTCAGGTCGGCCATGATGTCGACGCGGCCGTGCATTTCCAGATCGTTGTAATGGCCGTATTCGCGCTCGGCGATGTCCTCTTCCTGCGCGATCGGCTCGAGTTCGACCATCGCCATGTTGCAGCGGCTTTCGAAACTGCCGGTCTCGTCGAGCACATAGGCGATGCCGCCGGACATGCCGGCGCCGAAATTGCGGCCGGTCTGGCCGAGCACCACGACGACGCCGCCGGTCATGTATTCGCAGCCGTGATCGCCGGTGCCCTCGACCACCACGATCGCGCCGGAATTACGCACCGCGAAGCGCTCGCCGGCGATGCCGCGGAAATAGCATTCGCCCGAGATCGCCCCGTAGAGCACGGTGTTGCCGACGATGATGGACTCCTCGGGCACAATGCCGGAATTGGCCGGCGGCCGGATGATGATGCGGCCGCCTGAGAGGCCCTTGCCGACATAGTCGTTGCCTTCGCCCTCGAGTTCGAAGGTGACGCCGCGCGCCAGCCACGCACCGAAGCTCTGCCCGGCGGTGCCGGTGAGCTGCACATGGATGGTGTCGTCGGGCAGGCCGGCATGGCCATAACGCTTCGCAACCTCGCCGGACAGCATGGCGCCTGCGGTGCGGTCGGTATTGCGGATCGTGGTCTTGAGCCGCACCGGCGCGCCGCGGTCGAGCGCAGCCTGCGACTGGGCGATCAGCTTGCGGTCGAGAATGTCCTTGATCTTGTGGTCCTGCGGCTCACACCTGAAGATCGGCGTGTTCTTCGCCGCGATGGGCTTGGTGAACAGCCGCGAAAAGTCGAGGCCTTTGGCCTTCCAGTGCTCGACCAGCTTGCGTCGGTCGAGCATCTGCATCTGGCCGATCATGTCGTTGAACGTGCGGTAGCCGAGCTCGGCCATGATTTCGCGCACTTCCTCGGCGACGAAAAAGAAGAAGTTGATGACGTGCTCGGGCTGGCCCTTGAAGCGCTTGCGCAGAACCGGGTCCTGCGTCGCGACGCCGACCGGGCAGGTGTTGAGGTGGCACTTGCGCATCATGATGCAGCCGGCGGCGATCAGCGGCGCGGTAGCGAAGCCGAACTCGTCGGCGCCCAGCAGCGCGCCGATGACGACGTCGCGCCCGGTGCGGATGCCGCCGTCGACCTGGACCGAAATGCGGGAGCGGAGGCGATTGAGGACCAGGGTCTGGTGCGTCTCGGCCAGGCCGATTTCCCACGGGCTGCCGGCGTGCTTCAGCGAGGTGAGGGGAGCGGCGCCGGTGCCGCCTTCATAGCCGGCAATGGTGACATGGTCGGCCCGGGCCTTGGAGACGCCGGCGGCGACGGTGCCGACGCCGATTTCGGACACCAGCTTGACCGAGACGTCGCCGGCCGGGTTGACATTTTTCAGGTCGAAGATGAGCTGCGCCAGGTCTTCGATCGAATAGATGTCGTGATGCGGCGGCGGCGAGATTAGGCCGACGCCGGGGGTCGAATTGCGCACCTTGGCGATCGCCTTGTCGACCTTGTGGCCGGGCAACTGGCCGCCTTCGCCGGGCTTGGCGCCCTGCGCCATCTTGATCTGCATCATGTCGGAATTGACGAGATATTCCGTGGTGACGCCGAAGCGCCCGGAGGCGACCTGCTTGATCGCCGAGCGCATCGAATCGCCGTTCGGCAGCGGCTTGAAGCGGTCCGGCTCCTCGCCGCCTTCGCCGGTGTTCGACTTCCCGCCGATCCGGTTCATGGCAATGGCGAGCGTGGTATGCGCCTCGCGCGAGATCGAGCCGAACGACATGGCGCCGGTCGAGAACCGGCGCACGATGTTCTTGGCCGGCTCGACTTCGTCAAGCGGCACCGGCTTGCGGCCGTCGTCTTCCGCGGTCTTGAGCCGGAACATGCCGCGGATCGTCAGCAGCCGCTCGGTCTGGTCGTTCACGATCTGCGCGAACGAGCGGTAGTGGTCCTGCGAGTTGCCCCGAACGGCGTGCTGCAGCCGCGACACCGTATTCGCGGTCCAGACGTGATCCTCGCCGCGCACCCGCACGGCATAATCGCCGCCGACGTCGAGCATCGAGCGGTAGATCGGCGAATCCCCGAAGGCGGCGCGATGGCGCCGCACTGCTTCTTCGGCGATCTCGGCAATGCCGACACCTTCGATGCGGGTATGGGTGCCGGTGAAATATTTATCGACGAAGTCCTGGCGCAGCCCGACCGCATCGAAAATCTGCGCGCCGCAATAGGACTGGTAGGTCGAGATGCCCATCTTCGACATGACCTTGAGCAGGCCCTTGTCGATCGACTTGATGTAGCGCTTGACCACTTCCTTCTCGTCGAGCTTTTGCGGTAGGTCGTCCTTGATCGCGAGCAGGGTCTCGAAGGCGAGATAGGGATTGATCGCTTCGGCGCCGTAGCCGGCGAGGCAGGCGAAGTGGTGCACCTCGCGCGGCTCGCCGGTTTCGACGACGAGGCCGACCGAGGTGCGCAGGCCCTTGCGGATCAGATGGTGGTGGACGGCGGCGCAGCCGAGCAGCGAGGGAATCGGGATGCGATCGGCCGATGCCTTGCGGTCCGACAGGATGATGATGTTGCAGCCGCCGCGCACTTCCTCTTCGGCGCGCTCGCACAACTGGTCGACCGCCCAGTCCATGCCGGCGGCGCCGTGCTCGGCCGGGAAGGTAATGTCGAGCGTCAGCGATTTGAAATGATCGCCGCTCATCTCGGAGATCGAGCGGATCTTTTCGAGGTCGTAATTGGTCAAGATCGGCTGGCGGACCTCGAGGCGCTTGGTCTTCGACATGCCTTCGAGATCGAACAAATTCGGCCGCGGCCCGATGATCGAGACCAGGCTCATCACCAGCTCTTCGCGGATCGGGTCGATCGGCGGATTGGTGACCTGCGCGAAGTTCTGCTTGAAATAGGTGAATAGCGGCTTCGGCTTGTCCGACAGCGCCGAGATCGGCGTGTCGTTGCCCATCGAGCCAACCGCCTCTTCGCCGGTCGACGCCATCGGCGTCATCAGCATTTTGAGGTCTTCCTGGGTGTAGCCGAAGGTCTGCTGGCGATCGAGCAGCGGCAGGTTCGACATTGGCGCGTGGTTCTGCGCGTCCGGCAACTCCTCCAGCACGATCTGGGTTTGGCCCAGCCATTCCTTGTAAGGATGGCTCTTCGCCAAGGTCGCCTTGAGTTCCTCGTCGGGAATGAGCCGGCCCTCGTCGAGATCGACCAGTAGCATCTTGCCGGGCTGCAGCCGCCATTTCTTGACGATATCGGCTTCGTCGATCGGCAAGACGCCCATCTCCGACGCCATGATGATGCGGTCGTCCCTGGTCAAGAGATAACGCGCGGGCCGCAAGCCGTTGCGGTCGAGCGTGGCGCCGATCTGCCGGCCATTGGTGAAGGCGAGCGCCGCCGGGCCGTCCCACGGCTCCATCACCGCGGCGTTGTATTCGTAGAACGAGCGGCGCTCCTCATCCATCAGCGGATTGCCGGCCCAGGCTTCCGGCACCATCATCATCATGGCATGGGCGAGCGAGTAGCCGCCCTGCACCAGGAATTCGAGCGCGTTGTCGAAGCACGCGGTGTCGGACTGGCCTTCGTAGGAGATCGGCCACAGCTTGTTGATGTCGCCGCCAAACAGCGGCGAGGACACCGAGGCCTGACGCGCCGCCATCCAGTTGACGTTGCCGCGCAGCGTGTTGATCTCGCCATTGTGCGCGATATAGCGATAGGGATGTGCCAGCGACCAGGTCGGGAAAGTGTTGGTCGAGAACCGCTGATGCACCAGCGCCAGCGCGCTCTCGAAATCGGGATCGTGCAGGTCAGGATAGTAGGCGCCAAGCTGGTCGGCGAGGAACATGCCCTTGTAGATGACGGTGCGGCAGGAGATCGACACCGGGTAATAGCCCGAGGTGCGTCGCTCGCGCCGCTTGTAGATGGCGTTCGAGATCGACTTGCGCAGGATGTAAAGCCGCCGCTCGAATTCGGTCTCGGAGAATTTCTTTCGGCCGCGGCCGATGAACACCTGCATGTGTACCGGCTCGGTCGGCTTTACCGATTCACCGAGTGAGGAGTTGTCGGTCGGCACGTCGCGCCAGCCGATGAGCTTCATGCCCTCGCGTGCGATCAAGTCGGCATAGATGTCGCGGATGATCTGCCGCCACTGATCGTCGCGCGGCATGAACAGATAGCCGATCGCGTAGTCGCCGAGCTTCGGCAACTCGAAGCCGAGCGCCTTGCACTGCTTGCTAAAAAACTTGTGCGGGATTTGCACCAGGATGCCGGCGCCGTCGCCCATGCGCGGGTCGGCGCCGGTGGCGCCGCGATGCTCGAGGTTGCAGAGAATCTGCAAACCGTCCTCGACGATCTGATGCGACTTGCGGCCCTTGATGTCGGCGATGAAACCGACGCCGCAGGAATCCTTGTCGAGCGCGGGATCGTAGAGGCCTTGCACCTCCGGCGTGCCGGGGTCGGCGCTGTCGCGAAATGCCAAACGTGCGTCGGCGGGGGTCTGCAATAAAGACCCGCGCGCCTGCTCGGTTTGCCTGGTCCGTTTCGCCGCCATCACACTCCCGTTTCCGGCGCGACATGCGCCCGGTACCGACATCTCTGCGGTGCACAATGACACCGCAGCCGAGTTCGTATGCTCTTTAAAAGATACGGCTGCTGTCTTCGCCGGATCAGCCATGCCCGTGGGGCGCTCGGTCGCCACACGCCCAATTAGGACAGTAATGCTGTCCTATAGCACCATGCCAAATTTTGCCTGTCCGGACAAGGCAGGTCCACGGCGATTTTCACCGATTCTGATGTTTTGTTGCGCAATCGCCTGGTTAGGCAGTGAGCATGCTCCGCCAGCCGGCTGCTTCGCGCAACGCCATTACCCGGACAGGCGATTCAGCACGCCGCTTAACCGTTTAACCGCGCTTGCTAACGCAACTCGCAGGAAGTGGCTGCGGCACAGCTACCTTTCGCTATGGTCGGCGCAGGGGAATGGAGCCTTCCAATGACCGACCAGACCATGCCAGGAGCCGTAAGCGTTTCGCCCAGTGCAGGCGTGCAGGCCATGCAGCGCCTGGCCGACCGGCTGACCGGCCTGGTGCCGCCGCCGGCCGCGATAAACCTCGCCGGCGGGCTGCCGCAGCCCTCGCCGGCAGTCGCCGCCGCTCTGGCGCGCAGCGCCCAGCAGGCCAAGGAAGCGGCACGGCGCGCGCAACGCGCCGGCCGGCGCTCGCCGATCAGCGCGCTGCTGAGCGGGCTGATCTTCGTCCCGTATTCGGTGGTGGCGCTGGCCTTGCGGCTGGTGATCGCGCGGGTGTTCTTCCTTGACGGTCAAAGCAGGATCGACGGTCTGCATTTCGACTACAGCATCCGCGGCTTTGATTTCCACGGTCTCGGCTTTCGCGGCTTCGACCTGTCGGTGATCGTGCCGACCCAGGTCAAGGTCGCGACCGTCGCCTCGGTGTTCGACTACACCGAATCGGCAATGCTCTCGACCATCATCGCCTATGTGCTGAGTTACGCCGAGTTCGCCTTGCCGATCATGCTGGTGCTTGGCCTCGGCACGCGGTTCGTCGCGCTGGCCCTGCTCGGCCTTACCGTTGTCATGCAGCTTTATGTGACGCCGCAGGACTTGTGGAGCGCGCACATCTATTGGGCCTCGATCCTGGTGGTGCTGATCTCGCTCGGCGCCGGCCAGATCTCGCTCGATCGGATTCTGCGCCTGCTCGCCGGCCGCTGACGTCCCTCGCAAGGCCACAGAGTGAAAAAGCAACTGCCCTATGCCCTGCTTGCAGCCGCGCTGGTCGCGGCAGCCGCGGTCAATTGGCCGGGCGAGGCGCAGCAACGCGCCATGCAGACCGCGCAAAATACGCGATATCAAACGGCGCAACATGAAGAGGCAGCCGGGATCGAGCCAATCCGCATGCTCGCGAATAATATGCGGCTCGACGCCGGACCGCGCATCATCCACGTGCCACAGCCCGGCGAGGCGCGCGCGATCGCTAATGATCCGGCCAGCCTCGACGATGCGGTCGTCACCGATGATGTTGAAATCCAGCAGCCGAAACGATCACTGGCCAAGCCGCGTCGCGTGGTGACGCCGGCGTCCCCGGCGCCACGCCGGGTGTTGCCGCCGACTGACGCCGCGCCGAAGCGGACCGTGCTGACTGCGCCGCCCGCCGCAAGAGAGCTGACGCCGATCTATCCGACGCCGCGCTGGCGCGCCGACGATAAATTGTCTGCGCCGGCACAGAACGACAGCGGCAACACCAGCGCGCTCGATCTTCCTCCGGAAGCCGACACGTCGCTGCCGCGCTAGGGCAAACACGGCGACCCAAAAATAGAGCGCCCCGGAAATTCCGGGGCGCTCCACGTCTGGAGGTTCAAGCCAAACGTAGGCTGCGGGTTAGGCAGCTTTGGCGTTGATCGTCTGGGCGCCGTTTTTGCCGGTGCCGATCGGGATCGAACGGGGCTTCTTCGCCTCGGGGATCTCGCGCACCAGGTCGACGTGCAGCAGACCGTTCTCGAGAGCCGCGCCCTTGACCGAGACGTGATCGGCGAGCTGGAAGACGCGCTCGAAGGCGCGGGCCGCGATGCCCTGATAAAGCACCTCGTTCTCGGCTTTCGCTTCCGTCGCCTGCTTTTCGCCCTTGATGGTCAGGGTGTTCTCTTTCGACTCGAGCGACAACTCGTTTTCGGCAAAGCCGGCCACGGCAACGGTGATGCGGTAGTCGTTTTCGCCGGTGCGCTCGATGTTGTAGGGCGGGTAGCCCGGAGCGGCGTCAAAGCCGTTGCCGAGCATGTCGAACAGCCGGTCGAAACCGACGGTCGAACGATAGAGGGGAGCAAGATCAAAAGTTCGCATGGCATATCCTCCTGTTTGAGCGACATGCGGGAGGTCCGCCGGGATGGCCGGACCGATAGTTCCCGTGCGCATCCCCGTGGGGGCCTGCGCAACCCGAATATGGGAAGGCTCATTCGGCGCGCAAGTCCTCCGAAATGGCCGGAAACTCAAGCCATTAGCGGGAAATCGGCAGGGACGCGATTGAGACCGCGGCAGGCCCTGCTATAAGGCCGAAACCGCCGCGCACCCCAATCCATGAAACTCGTCTCGATCCCCGCGAACCCGGCCCCCGAGGATGCGGTCACCGGCGTGCTTAAGACCCCTGACGGGGTCAATCTGCGCTATGCGCGCTGGCTGCCGCCGCCAAGCCGCAAGGGGACGGTCTGCCTGTTCCAGGGCCGGGCCGAATATATCGAGAAATATTACGAGACGGTGCGCGACCTGCGCGCCCGAGGCTTTGCCGTCGCCATGGTCGATTGGCGCGGACAGGGATTGTCCGACCGCGCGCTCGACGACCGGCAAAAAGGTCATGTGCGCGACTTTTACCAATACGGCGTCGACCTCGACGTCTTCATGGAACAGGTCGTGCTGCCCGACTGCCCGCCGCCGCTATACGCGCTCGGCCATTCGATGGGCGGCGCCATCCTGCTGCGCGCCTGCCATGACGGTCGCCGCTGGTTCGATCGGCTGGTACTGAGCGCGCCGATGATCGCCTTGCCGAAGACGTCCTATTCCCTGGTCGCCGAGCCGGCCTTGCGCGTGTTGAAATTGTTCGGCCGCGGCAGCTCCTATATTCCGGTCGGCGACGAACAAATGTCGGTGCGGCAAAAATTCTTGGGCAATCTGCTGACCTCCGATCCGGTGCGCTTTGCCCGCAACGCTGCGGTGCTCGAGGCCGAGCCTTCGCTCGGGCTTGGCCGCCCGACCATCGCCTGGGCCGATGCGGCGTTGCGCGCGATGAAGAAATTTTCGGTGCCGAGTTATCCCGCCGCCTTGCGGCAGCCGATCCTGATGGTCGCAGCCGGCGACGATCACGTGGTGTCAACCTCGGCGACCGAGACCTTCGCCGGCAATCTGCTGGCCGGCGCGCATCTTATTGTGGCCGGCAGTCGGCATGAGATCTTGCAGGAGCAGGATCAGTATCGCAGCCAGTTCTGGGCGGCGTTCGATGCCTTCGTCCCGGGCACGCCGCTATATTGATCTGATCATCATCATGGTTCGAGATGCCGCGCTTCGCGACGCTCCTTACCATGAGGCGGTTGAACTCCGCCGTCGCTAGAACCCGTAAAGACGCACGGGATTGTCGACCAGGATCTTGCGGCGCGCGGTGTCGTCGGGCGCCCAGTCGAGCAACAGGTCGAGCATGTCGGCGTCGTCGGGCCCGACAAAGCCGGAGCTCGGGTGCGGCCAGTTCGAGGCCCAGATCACGCGATCGGGCGCCGCCTTGACCAACGTTTTGGCGAGCGTGCCGACGTCGTCGTAGAACGGCGCTCCAAGCTTCGAGGTCTCGTAGGGCGCGGCAAGCTTCAGCCATTTCTTGTCGCCCTCAAGCAGCCGCAGAAGTGCCTGAAAACCGGGGTGATCGAGCGGCACCGGCTCCAGGAACTTGCCGACATGATCGATGATCACGTTGCTCGGCAGGCGCTTCACGACCGTCTCGTATTGCGGAAAGTCGCGGCCGTCGAGTTGCAGGACGATGTGCCAGCCGAGTGGCGCGATGCGCGCCGACATGGTCTCAAGGCTATCCCAGGTGACGGCGCCGCCCTTGAGCATGAAGAAGCGAAGACCGCGTATGCCAAGCTTGTTTAGGCGCTCGAGCTCGGCGTCGCTGGTGCTTTCATTGCATACGGCAATGCCGCGCGCGCTCGGTCCGATCTCCGCCATGGCGTCGAGCGTGCAGGTATTGTCGAGGCCGTAGGCCGAAGGCTGCACCACCACCGTCCGGTCGACACCGATGCGCTTGCGCATTGCCAGATAATCGGCGACCGACGCGTCAGCCGGTTTGACGACCGCCGTCGCGGCTGTCGGATAACGGTGGTTGTACACATGCATGTGCGTATCGACGGCGCCCGGCGGCGTCGCGACCTTTGGCTTCTTCGTACTTTGCAGAACAGGCGGCATATGACTTCGCTTTCCTTGGCGCGCGCTTTCTAGCTTGCGTTCAATATATCGAGTGCGGCCTGGTGGACGCGCTTGTCGCCGGCGGCGACGATGCGGCCACCTGCTTGCGGCGGCTCGTTGTTCCAGGTGGTGATGATGCCGCCGGCGCCGGTAACGATCGGGACCAGAGCAACAATATCGTGCGGCTTGAGCTCGGTCTCGATGACCAGGTCGTTCTGGCCGGCGGCCAGCATGCAATAGGCGTAGCAGTCGCCACCATAGCGCGACAGCTTGACCGCCTGTTCGACGCGGCTGAAGGCAGTGCGGTCGGCAACATTCATCAGACGCGGGCTGGTGGTGGCCAGCAGCGCATTGCTCAGCGTCGCGCAGTCGCGGACCCGCAGATCGCGCTTGCCGGCTGGACCGCGGTACATTGCGGCGCCGCCATCGCCGGAAAAGCGCTCGCGCATGAACGGCTGATGCATCATGCCGAACACCGGTTCGCCAAAGCGCATCAGGCCGATCAGCGTTCCCCAGGTCGGCATGCCGCTGATGAACGACTTGGTGCCGTCGATCGGATCGAGCACCCAGACATATTCGGCGTCGGCACCCTCAGCGCCATATTCCTCGCCGATGATGCCGTGGTCGGGGAAATTTTTGCGGATCAGTGCTCGCATTGCGGCCTCGGCGGCGCGATCCGCTGCGGTCACCGGGTCGAACGTGTCGCGCCTTTTGTTGTCGATGACAAGCGAGGTCCGGAAAAACGGCAGAATCGTATCGCCGGAGGCGGTGGCGAGTTGATCTACGAATGCCGAGAAATCGATTGCCGTCATGCCGCCGCCCCTGGAATACGCAGGTAAGACCTAGAAGACCACGGGGGAGCCGGATAGCCTTGTCCTCACATATTGCATAACGGACAGGCAGCTATGCGAAAATGCATGGGAAAATCGGGTTTGAGAGTTGATTTTTGTGCAACGCAATCTACATTGTTGCGATGCGGTAGCGATACCGCTGCCCTCCTTGGGCGTTTCCTCCCTAGACTTGGGCCGCTTGCAGACGCGAGCGGCCCTTTTTTCTTGCCAATTTGCCGGCCCTGCTACTCGGCAGCAGCGCGGTAAGGGCGCAACTCCGCAATAGGAATTTCGCCGAGCCGCCGCGCCAAGGTCTCCAGGTCGGCCGCCAAAGCGCCAAACGAGGCCGAGCGTTCATAGCGGCGCTCATCCATGTAAAGCGCCCGATTGATCTCGAGCTGCACGGCGTGCAGTCCGGCCGAGGGATTGCCGTAATGTTCCGTAATGAAACCGCCGGCATAAGGCTTGTTGCGACTGACGCTATAGCCCAGCCCCCGCAGGGTCTTCTCAATAGATTCGGCCACCACCGCGACGCAACTGGTGCCGTAACGGTCGCCGATCACGAATTCCGGGCGCGAACGCTCGTCCTTCTGCCCGGCATTTGACGGCATTGAGTGACAGTCCAGCAGCACCGCCGCACCAAAACTGCGGTGCATCTTGGTGAAAAGCCGCCTGAGCGCGCGGTGATAGGGTTTATAAAGGCTTTCGATGCGCCGCATCGCGTCGTCGACCGAGATGCGCCGGTCGTAAATCTCCTGCGCATCGCCGACGACGCGCGCCACGGTGCCGAGGCCGCCGGCGACCCGCATCGAGCGGGTATTGGCAAAAGACGGCAGGCGGCCATCGAACATCCGGGGGTCGAGCTCATAAGGTTCCCGGTTCACATCGACATAACAGCGCGGGAAATGCGCCCGCATCATCGGATAGCCGCGTTCGACGACCCCCGTGATCAGGGCGTCGACGTAGGAATCCTCGGAACGGCGCAGGGTGGTCACGTCGAGCCGTGAACTGGCCAGGAAGGCGGCCGGATAGATCGACCCGCTGTGCGGGGAGTTGAACAGGACCGGGCCGGCCCATTGCGCGGGCTCGATGATTTCAAACGGCGGATCGAGCTCGTCGCGGACTTCGCTCATGGAGGGCAGGGGCCTCGATACAGGGCGGGCGATCCGCCCTTTATACGCTCTATTGTCTATATAGATGCGGCGAAAGCCAAGTGGGTCCGCGGGCGGGCATGGGTTCACCCGATATTTACCGGCCATGAGGCTTATGAGACGACTGGGCGCTACGCTGGCGTAGTTGGGGGAAATTCGGGGCAATGTCCAAAATTCTGTTGGCCGAAGACGATACCGACATGCGCCGCTTTCTGGTCAAGGCGCTGCAAAATGCGGGTTTCGACGTGACCTCCTACGACAACGGATTGTCGGCTTATCAGCGGCTGCGCGAGGAATCCTACGAACTGCTGCTCACCGATATCGTGATGCCGGAAATGGACGGCATCGAGCTCGCCCGCCGCGCCTCCGAACTCGACCCCGACATCAAGATCATGTTCATCACCGGCTTTGCGGCTGTTGCGCTCAATGCCGACTCAGCGGCGCCGAAACACGCCAAGGTTCTTTCAAAGCCGATCCATCTGCGCGAACTGGTCCACGAAGTGCAGAAGATGCTGGCGGCGTAAGCGCCGTCCGCGTCGCTGCGGCCTGTCACGCCAGATCGGCATCCGGTGCCCCCGGCCTGTCGGGGGCCGGCATCCACGCCGCAATCCGACCAGATAATATAGTCAAGCCCATTGACTATACAGCCGCCGGCGGCTCAATACGCCGTTGGGCGCGCGACGATTTTCACAACGGTACAGACGGCGCTCGCGGCCGGGAACCCTCCCCGTGGCCGCTAACGAAAATGGCTCGATAGGCGATCGATTGCCACGAAGATTTGGAGATTAGCGTGCCGCTGCGGAACATGCGCCGTCGGTTCTTTCGGCGAGCGCTGCGCCGGCGCGCCTACGGCATTCTCGAACGCGAGACGCCGGGCGACTATACCGCGCTGATCGTCCATCGGCTGCTGGTCATATTCATTTTATGCAACGTCGCCGCTTCGATCATCGACACCGTTCCTTCGGTCAACGCCGCCTACGACCCATGGTTTGACATCTTCGAGACGATCTCGCTGATCATCTTTGCATCCGAATATGCGTTGCGTCTTTGGACAGCGCCCGAGAATCCGCTTTATCGCACCGGCTCGATATGGCGGGCGAGATGGCTTTGGATGAAAAGCCCGATCGGGCTGATCGATTTTCTGGCGATTTTGCCGTTTATCGTCAGTCAATTGTTCGATGTCGATTTGCGCGTGATCGTATTGTTGCGCCTGCTTCGTCTGTTCAAGATCGCCCGCTACTCGCCCGGATTCCAGTCGCTCATCGAATCGGTTCGGGTCGAGCGCCACGCGCTCAGCGCCTGCGTAGTCATTCTGGTATCGATCATCTTGATCGCGGCCGGGCTCATGTATGTGGTCGAACACGACGTCCAGCCGGACAAATTCGGCTCGATCCCGGCCGCGATGTGGTGGGCGGCATCAACAGTCAGTACGGTCGGCTATGGCGATGTGGTGCCGATCACGCCGCTCGGCCGCATCATCGGCGGCTTCACGATGATCACCGGCCTGCTGATGCTGGCATTGCCGGCGGGTATCGTTGCAACCTCGTTCGCTGGAATCATCAACCGTCACAACTTCGTGGTAACCGCCAGCAGGGTGGCGCGCATGCAGCTGTTTCGTGGCATGGAAGCGGCGGTCATCATCAATTTGTTGCCGGCGATTTCACGCCGCAGTTTTGACCGCGACACCCGGATCATCCACAACGGCGACGGAGCCGGCTCGTTGCATCTGATCACAGATGGACAGGTCGAGATCGGCGGACCGCGAGGCGCATTCGCGCTGGGTCCCGGCGGGGCCTTTGGCGGCGACCTCAACAACTCCGAATTATCGGCACGCGCGCTCACGCGGGTGAGAGTGCTGGTGGTGGAGGACCGCGAGATCGCCAGCCTGTGCAACGCATTTCCAAAATTGACGACCCGCATTGCCAAGCTCAATCGCGTACCGCGACGACGGAAAAAGCCGGAGGACCAAGTTGACCGAATCGTTGGAGGAGCGCGAAATCGAGCTAGCAGTGATGGTTCGGCTGGGTAAGCCAACGAATCCGCGAACTGTCGCAACCCCCGTCGATCACGGGACCTAACCTATCCGATCTGCCCCGGTCTCCGAGCCGGCCGCTCGGCTACCGACGGCCCTCCATACGCAGGTCACTTGTCGAACGTCGACCCGTAAATCTGCTTCAGCAAGGCTATGCCGTAATCGGCATTCATGTGGCTAAGATTTTCCGCGCGATGATGGTTTTTCAGCCCCTCGCGAAGGCGAACCGCGCCAGACGTAAGCTCGTGCCGCGACAATCCCGGCGAACTCATCGTATGGGCGGGCTGCAGAACAAGTCGGGCGCCGGCCTCGGCCGCGGCCTTGTCCAATCCGGAGCGGTAGATCTCATAATAAGCAGCGACCTGGTCGCGCGACAATCCGGAAAGCCGCTGCGACAGGATAGCCTCGCTCGGAGCGGGAGCGGGGACCATCAGCACCTTTGCCCCGCTGCCGTTCAAGGACGCGGCAATCTCAAGGGCGGCACTGGATCGGAACACTTTGTCCATGGCGGCTGCGGCATCGGCCTCCGACAATCGAGCCCGACGCACGGCGCGCGCGAAGTCGCACCGCAACCCGACAATGGCGATGCATTCGAAATCTGCGACTCGTATTGAGTGCCTGCCGAAGATGCTCTCGATCTGCGCGCGGAGGAGCGCGGTCGCGGGAACCAGGTTTCCGTCGATAAACTCCAGGTCCGCCATGTCCGCGCCCCGCTTGCGGGCGGACCCGAAAAAGTCGCAGGTGAGATCGGGGTACTCCGCGGCAACGCGATCCCATCCGAGTTTGATGGCGGCGAGATGAGAATCGCCGACGAAACAAATGTTATGCGCGACTTGACCGGCGCGTGCCGACGCACCGGGGCTGAAGGCCTCCAGCATCGACTCTTCGCAGACCAGTTCGTCAAATTCCCGGGCCAAGAGATTTACCCCTCGCGACGCGGCATGATCGGCGCGCGATTTCCCCCAACACTACAAGATGTGGGTCATCGCTGCAATTCAGCGGCAGGGAGTTGCGCTTCGGTCAGGGGAGCCAGCGATCACCGACGCGTCCTTTCTTCGGCCTCCGCATGCCGCATTTTGAACTTGCTGAACTCGCTCATGCCAGATGCATCGTGCTCACGCGGGAGCTTCGTCGGCAAATGACTGCACCCTGCGCCTGCTTGACGCCCTGCTGGACACCGGCGAGATTGCGGCACATGAAGGCTTACGATCCGAACTTGCCACTGTTTTCCTTGCATATCCCGAAATGTGGCGGCACCTCGCTGCTGCGGCCATTGCGGAAGTGGTTCTGGCGCTGGCGCGTGATCGAGCATTATCCGAAGAAAGGAGAGCCTCCGCCCGCCGCTGTTCCGGTCAGAGGCAAGATGTGCGTGCACGGCCATTTTATTTCGCGGCGCGATCGTGGCGTCCTGCAGATTTATCCGCACGCTGAGCAATTCATTACGTTTTTGCGCGAGCCGTTCGATCGGTATCTTTCGCTGTGGTACTTCCTGCCCAAACTTGCTGAGCAGCGCGGCGATACCGAGTGGCTGAAGGCACGGCCGGATTTTGCGACGGCGCTCCGACGCCGGGCCCGGCAGCAGCAGGCCCACAGGAATCCCGAATCTCTGGTCTGGTTCTTGCCGCAGCCCCTTGATATTGCCGAGGTTGGCGAACAGATGGACCGGTCATACGTGTTCGTCGGCATCATGGAACGCTATCAGGACTCCCTCAACGCACTCGCCTCGGCTCTTGGCAAACGGCGCATAAAAATTCCGCATCTCAACAGGACCGAGCGTGAGGCAAATGAATACGAGTCCTGGCGCCCGTTCTACCGCAGGCATTTCGCTGACGAGTATGTCGTTTATGAAGCGGCCCTAAAGCGCAATGACGAACTGCTGAAGCGCTATCTTTAAACATCAGCGCAATCCCGCAGCTGCAAACTGTCGTCGTGAATGGTCATCTCATACGACCAAGGAGAGACCAATGAATCGTAGTGCAAAATTCAACTAATAGGCTTGGAGGAACCCGGTTATGCATTACCTGCCCAGCCTTGTTGGAGCATCACGGCTTGCTCGGCGGTGCCTGGCTCGCTATACGAGGACGCGCGGATTTGGGTGCGTAGCTCAGCGGAAGAGCACTACCTTGACATGGTAGGGGTCACAGGTTCGATCCCTGTCGCACCCACCATTTCCTTTTATGAGATGGATCCATCGGGCCTCGTGAAATTGACCGCCGATGGACGAAGGGATTGTCGATCCGCTTACCGATCGGCAGGCAAGCAAGCATGAAGGTCGCGCTTTACGTTCATTGTTTCTTTCCGACGCATTATCACGGCACTGAAACCTACACGCTGACACTTGCGAAGGGCCTTGCCGCTCTTGGTCATGAGCCCACGGTTATTACCGCGACACCTCCCGGCGAGCCGCGCCAGCCAGAATTCATCCACGAATACGTCTGGGAGGGAATCAAGGTCATCTCGATTGACAAGAATGAGATGCCTTACGCGACGGTTCGCGACACCTATCACCAACCATCGATGAAGCCGGTGCACGAGCAAATCCTGCAACGGCTGCAGCCAGACATCGTGCATGTTTGTCACGTCCTGCATCACAGCACCGCACTTTTGCACGTGACCTCGCAGATGAATCTGCCAACCATCGCAACGTTCACGGATTTCTTCAGCTTTTGTTACACAAATATTCTCCAGGCGGTTGATGGTACCCTTTGCAATGGTCCGAACGCGACGCGATCAAACTGCGTGGCATGCCATCTCAAGATCCTCACGGCATACGACCCGGTCGTACGTGCAGTCGCACACCCGCGTTTGGTGTCTTATACCTCCCGATTTATCGCATCATTGAGCCGACTCGCGGGCGATGGATTCAGAACACCTTGGTTTCGGCCGCACGATCTCATAGACCGCCCAGAGCTACTGGCTGATGCATGCACGGCTTACCGGCTCGCTATTGCCCCGACGAAATTTCTCAAGACTGCTTACGACAAAAACGGATTCGATGTGCCGTTTCTGGTCAGCCACTTTGGAATCGACATCAACCGGGACCCGAAGAAGTCGGCGCCAATCGAGTCAGGTCATGTTCGGCTGGGTTTTATCGGCCAGATGAAGCCCCACAAGGGTGCGCATCTGCTTATCGAAGCTTTGCGCGTCGCGTCGCGGTCCAACCTATCCCTCACAATTTGGGGATCGCGCGCCGACGATCCGCGCTATTACGAACAACTCAAAGCTGCGAGCACAGGCCTTCCGATACGGTTTGCCGGGACTTTCCCGGTCTCCGAGGCCGCCCGCGTGTTCAGCGACATTGACTTTCTCGTCATCCCGTCGACCTGGTACGAGAATAGTCCGTTGATCATGTTACAGGCACTTGCTACCCACACGCCGGTAGTCGTCTCCGATGTGCCCGGCATGACCGAATTTGTTCAACACGGCCGCAATGGATTCCATTTTCCTCGCGGGGATACGGTTGCTCTCACGGAGTTGTTGTGCCGCATCGCCGACACCGAGAATCTTTCGCGCAAAATGTCACTCGAAACGAGCTATGAGCGCACCGGACGAGACATGGCGAATGACGTGGTCTCCGCGTACGAGATTGCTCTGGATGAGCGATAGTTTCGATCTGTCTTTGTTTATGCAGGGACAAACGCGCGACAGGTTGTCAACCAAGCGCGTTCGAGCCTTTCAACGATGCTGCAACTTCATCGATGCATCGATCCAGCCGTAACAGGATGGGACGCTTGCCTTTAAACGCGCAGTATCTCCAGCGATTGACCACCGGCTATAGAGACGCGTGTCGAACTCTGTTTCGGCTCGGTCTTGGTGGACGATGGCGTCGGAGAATCCAACTCGATCGCTTCGACGAGCAATGGTATTTGACGGCCCACCCCGATGTCGCCGAAGCGGTTCGCAGGCGGGTGTTTGCTTCGGGCCGCGAACACTACATTCGGCACGGGTTCTTTGAAAATCGGGCCTTTGGCATAATTCCGAAGGAGTCGGCTGAACCGGAGGCACGGTCGGTTGCCCGTCGAATCCGGATACGCACGGACGGCCAAAATCGAGCCGCAAGGTTCGCGCCTCTATGGCGGCTGGCTTTCGCGTTTCTGTACTGCGCCGACAGGTTTTCCTCTTTATGTCGTGAAATCGGATTCTTGCGAGGGTGGAAACACGTCTTCTCTCCGTGGAAGCCGGGCCGCCAATCGACATTGCAACAAGGCGTATCGAGCTCATCGCGATCTGTTTTGGAATTTGCGTTCCTTTGCGGCGATCATATTGTCATCGCCGGTCACGGCAGCGTAGCGCCCGGTTCGATCGTCCTTTCGGACGGAACGAAGGTGCCGATCGAGGTCGTATCCGTTCATCGGACACGACCGGCATCCCGACACGACAGCCTCGGATTTATCGTCGTAACCAGCCATATCGGTCAGCTGTTGGGAGTTTCTTTCGACGACGCGACTGTCGGGCTGGACGAACGCATCCGGCGGACAGATCTCGCGGAGTTCTGCGCCGAAGCTCCTCTCGAAATGCTGCTGGACTTCCTTCTTCTGAGCAAAAAATTGCGTTCTGTGAACGAAATTGAAATCATTCTCGAAAAAACGGCACGCCGCCTGGGCCGTCTTTCCCAGCCCTCCATCCAGACGCCGCAATTCCGAGCGTCGATTGATGACGGCTGGGCGAGCGTGACTTCGGAATCGCTGGCATTTTACGGTTCGATACTCTGTGCCTCGGGAGAAAATGTTGAATCACAGGCTCTCGTCCTTGCCGGCGCGAAATCGATCCCCGTCGATTTCTGCCCGAACAGTATCGCAGGGCCCGAACCCTTGAATGGTGCGAGCGGCGATACGAATATCTATACGGGTTTTGTGGGTGCCTCGGGGCAGCAGCGCCGTTCGGTCTTCGCTCCGACGGCATTCGTCATCCTAAAAGATGGATTGGGAGGGTGCCACGCGATTTGGCGGCGGCTGAAACCGGCGAGCGACGGTGAGCTGTTTGAGAACGTGGTCGGATGTACCGCTCGAACATTGAAACTGCCTCGTGAGCCCAAAGAGCTCGCCAGCATATTTGGGTCGCTATTTCCCTACCAGATCCAGCTGCCCGCCTATCCTGGCGCGACAAAGATTCTCCGCAGCGACAAGACTCGGACTTGCCATTTGCTGCTGGACGTGAGGTCTGACGCTGGCGAATTGCGTTCGATTGTCAGCGAGATTATCAGGGATCGTTTTTCCCGAATCCTCCTGACGTGCGTTGCGAACGATGAAGAAGATGCAGGTCTTGCGGACCTTTTCGAAAGTCTCAAGCACGATTTTGCGCAGGTGAACGTGCGCGTTGTCGAATGGGGCGACGATATCTTTGGGCCCGCGGATGATCTGTGCGATGACGATCTGGTTCTGGTCGGACATCCGATGAGCATCCTTCAGTTTGACTTGGAGGACGACGCCATCGACAAGGCGGTTGCGCGATTGGACGCGGGCGAACTGAAGAGTCTGGGGTATTTGCACCGAGACGTTTCCGGTGACCGGGACCGAGCAGGGCAGGGAGATATTTATTCGCTGTTCAAACCGGACGTTTTCGCCTCTGCGCGCGGCTTTGCTGCATTCATGCCGGCGGCGCACCTTCGTCCGCCGACGCCTGAAGCCAACATTCCGCTTTGCTTGTTGTCGTCCTTGGTCAAGTTGAAGCTTCTAGCGCTGGCAAAGCTCGGGGTGGCGGAGCTTCGGCTGGTCAGCGGCATGACCTTTTATGAAGCGGCAAATGACGCCAATGTTCCTGACGGGCTGGCTCGCATTCTGGAACGGATCGACCATTGCCGCTGCGTCGAGACCTTGAACAGGCTCGCGCCTGAGTGCCAAGAGGCGGTTTGAGCAAACAACCACACTTGTCAGTCGATTTGAAGTTGTTATAACCGCCGGACGGTAGCCCCTGCGCGCTGGGTAGCGTTGGTTACGTGCGAGTCACAATGGCGGAACAGATGTCAACACCCGAGGATCCAGGCGACGCGGAGAAAAAAAAGCTGCTTCGCCGTCGTGTTTACGTCGTTACCCGGCTTGAAGTTATCAGAGAAGAAATTCGGACGCTTCGAGCGGAGCAGAAAAACCTGACTGAAGCGATAAGACTGGGTTCAGGCGATGATGTCAGGCCACTCGTGCGTCGAAGAATCTATGTCTCCACCCATACCGAAGTCTTGCTCGAAGAGCAGAAACGTCTCATTGCGGAACGGACAAGCTTGACAGGAAATCCGGCTCCGGAGGCAGGCGGGGTTGATGCCGCGACAGAGTGAGTGAATTCAGCCCAAAGTAATTCCGTCGGGCTGCATCACCCGTGTGATACGGTCGCCGCCCGCAAGACAGTGGCGCCGATCCGAGAAGCCTCACACCGCAGGTTGCTCAAAAGCCAGCCCCTGACGGGGTTCTGCCATCCCACCGGTCTGCGCTCTGATATTTTTATCGATCCCATCAACAAGGTAAGTCCAAAGACGGTGATAGGTGTCGACGCCGGCCGGGCGGTCGATGTTGTCGCGCAAGAGCTTGAACTGCGTGACGTTGCCGGCGTGCTCTTGCAGAATGTCGGCCAAGGAATAAAAATCGCCGACCTGGAACAGAACGCCCCAATCGGCGATCTTTTCCTTCATTCCCCCGATGTTTGATGCGATCACGGGAACCTCCGCCAGCTTGGCTTCCTGAATGACCAGCGGTGAGTTCTCCCACCAAATGGAGGGCACCACGATCCAACCATAGCGGCGCATTTTCAACACGACGTCTTGAGCGCGATAGCGTCCGAGGAACCGGACCATGGTCTTCGGTACCTCTATATCGCCGTACAGCGTCTGAAACTGATCAGCCGTCACCCCGTGAACGTCGATCCGAACATTGGTGACCTGGCGCCGCTCCAGCTCTTTAGCAGCCGCGACAAGAACATTGACACCCTTGGTTGGGGTCCCTTGTCCAAAGTAGGCGAAGCATTGCGTCCTTTTCTGAAGCGCGGCATCCCGCTCATCGACAGGTCCGTCTTCGGCGAAGGCGGGCATACCGTTTTCGACGACCTTGATGAGTCCTGGCGTGACGCCCCAGGCTTCATACCGGCTCCGCAAGAAATGGCTCGGCGATATGATCAAGTCGAATCGCTCAATCAGCCTCAAGAGCCGATTTCGCCGCAGATAGAATGATGATGGCCCATGCTGCGGAAGGCAGGCGGCGCAGGCGTAGGGATCGGCCTGAAAGCATAATTCATTCGATCCGTTCTTGAGCATCTGGCCGTGGGAGGCGCAAATCATTAGGAATTCGTGCAGCGTCAACACGAACTTTGCTTGCGGCTTCGCTTTCATGAGCCGGTAAATCGTCCGCGCGCCGATGTTCCAGATGTGATGGAAGTGATAGACGTCGGCATCGAACGCAAGCAGTGCGTCAAGAAACCGGCTCTCGTAGGCGATGTCGGCGAAATCGAGCAGATAGGGATCCATCGGCACGTTGCGCATGATAAAGTCACGCGCCTCGATTTTCACGAGGTGCTGACCGATCCCGAAATAGCGATCGCCGTTGTCGACGTGGACGCTACCGACAAAATCCACGTCGCAATTTTGCGCCCGCATATACTCAAAGTGTCGATGGGCTGCGATTTCTCCGCCGCCCGATCCAAACTTGGGGTGCCCGTGGGCAACAATAACAACGCGAGAGCTCATGATGACCTATCCGACCCTTCGACCGAGGAGGCCGTTCGCACATAATCGATGTTGGCCAGGATCGCTTCCTCTACACCGGGAGGCGCGTCCGCGGCGCGGGCCGACCCGTAAAAGACCGTGCCGTTGAAGGCGCGGAACTCGGCGAGGCCGACCAATTCCAAGGCCAGCAGCAAGGTCTTAATCTCATTCGACATAATGCTCAATGAAGTTCGATCGGGATTGAGCAGGCTGAAATACGCCGCAGGCATGAATGCGGCAAATCCCGTGGTGTCGTCGAACAGGCGCTCCTTCAGCGACGCAAGCAGCGCCTGGCCGTCGATCTTATCGCCCCGGTCCCGCATCGCCGAGAATTCGTGATGGATATAGCCGTAACAACGGACTGAGCCGTCTCCCAGGTTGCGGAGAGTCCGGCTGATCGCATTGTCGGAAATCTCGAACTGCAAGACGTCGAGCGGGCGTCCGAAAATAACGATATCGCCAGGATGAGCATTTTGGTCCAGTTTCAAGAACTTTGAATCGTAACCGACAATGCTGGTCTTCATCTGCAGGTCGGGATTGCTCATCTCGAATGCGCGCAGGGTGGTCGAAAGCGTCGCATCGACGCGATCAAGCATGCAGGTGACGATCACCCGCTGGAACCTGCCCTGCACAATTTCGTCCATGATCGACTGCAGCTCGTTCGAACCCGACCTGAGATCCAAGAACAAATGGCAGGTTCGCTGCTCGTTCGAAGGCTCCGCGAACTCCAACGGACGCCTCGGCACCGTTATCTGGTAGGGAAATAGCTCTTTGAACAGAGCGAGAGGCCGTCCTCCGTGCGCGGAGGCGAATGTCCGAACGAGATCGTTCAAGACGTTCTTATACAGCACCTTTTCATCAATCCTGGAAATTAGCCGTGACGCGATCGAGATTTGATGAGCGGAATCCTTTGCGATCAGCTTGATTACGCCGCCGCCGCCACGGGGCAGCGTGCCATAACCAATGAATCCGGGTTTAGACGGGATGACGTATCGTGCGCTCAGCCCTTCGAGGTCTGGTCGCGGGCTGAATTTCGTCAAAGGACGCAGGGGGATAACGTCACCCCTAACAAGGGCGACGATACGCACATCGACCTGTTCGTTAGGCTTCGCCTCTAACATCCAACCGCTGAAATAATAGGAATCGGAGGCCTGGCTGATCCAAGCGTTGTCAAGTGAAGCAGCAAAGAGCGGCTTTTCGGTGTAAGCTTGGTTGGATTGGAGCAGCGCTGCAATGACGAGCCTGATCAATTCCGTCGAATGTTGCGCGGGGAGATGCAGTCGATCAGAAATCAAGTAGAGGTCGAGTAGCGCTTCTGGGCACAACTCCGAACATGCATCACTGAAGTCGGTCATTCGGGAGGGGATGGCGAGTTGGATGCACGCCGCTTGCTGAAGGTCGGAATCATCTTCCAATGCGGGGCCAGCGTCGAGCAAGAGGAAGGCAGGAGGAGTCCGCGTCTGATCAGCCTCTATCACCGCAATAAATCCGAAAGGGGACGGACCCTTAGAAAGGCGATGAGTCGTAAAGGTTTCTAGCCTGCTCCGTTCGTTCTGTGCGGACACTGCTGTCAGGCCGGTAACGGGCGCATTGCAGTGACCTACCGCGACAAGGACGTTGCCAGCGGACGCGACCCAGTCCACGCCCGGTTCGGCGTCGTAGACGATCATCTCGCTCGATCCGAACTGATCGATGGCCGCGGCGCCGTCCAAGGATTGGGCCGGGCTTCCCAGCCGCCCTTCGTAGAATCCAATTTCAATATAATGATCGAGGCCTGATCGAAGCCCTCCCGCTTTTATGGCTCGCTCGATATCGGGATAGGTTGCGAGATACCAAGCCTCGTCGAAGTTGTCGATTGGCACAGCAGCCCGTTTGGGCTTCGTTAGTCGGCGCCCGAGAGCGACGAGTTGGGTCGGTATCGCCAGTTTCATGCGCGACGTGGTGCCAAGGTCATCGGCCGATCCTACGGACCGATTGCGCCGAGTTGGCGTCTGGAAAAAACATCATAATTGGAAACCTCCTGTGCCCGCCGCCGAAAATTGCATGTCTAAAAGCAATTCGGCGGCCGGCCTCCGCATCTCCAGCACCGTGCTCCGATACTACGGCTAAATGGTCAAAATTATGCTCTTTACTCCCAGCGACCACCGACACTTGAATATCCAGCAAATGTCCCGGCTTTTACGGCCGCGGTTGGACGCCCCGATCTTAGTGTCATTTTCGAGCCGGCCCGGTGCCCGCTGAATGTAGCTCATTTTTATATATGCTGCCGCTTCTTTTCGCGGAGCTGGCGGCATAACAGCGCCGGACAACAGGCAAAGCTCCGGCGTTAACCCTGGGTTTTGACAAAGATGGCGAGAGATTTCTGAAGCGCATCACGCTCCGAGCGAAGGCGCTCGTTTTCCCGTTTGAGCCGGGCAATCTCCGTCTGCGGATCGCGCGCCGGCATGTCGGGCCTTGCCTGGCGCGGCGCAGGCGGGGGGTTCTTTTTCACCTGCATGTTCGGCCTACGCGCGGGGGAGGCGGCTGGAGTTGCGCCAGCGGGCCGCCCGGCGGTCGGCGGCTTCGATGCCGGGACGAAAGTCCGGCTGGCACCGCCGGTGCGCATGCTACGCATGCGGTCCCGGAAGTGCCGCCAAAGCTCATCGTCCTGACTGTTCAGCTCTCTGATCTTCTTCATCAGATCACCGGTCAAGTTGATGGCACTGTCCTGTGTCGTCGAGGTAACCCGGAGACGAGTCGTCTCGACGATATTGATTCCCATGAGCCGCGAACATTCCTTGATAAAGGGCGGATACATCTCGACGACGCCAACGATGGCAAACTCCTCCTCGAGCCTGCGGATGGTGGCTTGCAGTGTCTCTTCCCGCAATGCGAGGTGCCGGAACATTTTGTTTTGTGAGCGGGGATGGTTGAGGTAGCTCTCGAACGTCGGATATTCCTGCAGGAATTGTTCGTGAGCACTGTGCACCGGCGTGCGTTGATAGCGGTATTCCGAGACAACGCGTTTTGCCGGCTCGCGCAGAATGGTGATCAGGTTCATCGGTCGGCCGATCGCATCGCGGATCGTCATGACCTCATTCATCTTGAGGTGGCCGGACGCGAAGGAATATTGCTGTTCTTTGTCAAGTCCGACGAATTTTTCGATTTCGTTTTTGAAGGCGGCATCGCGCCCCATCGTCCCCCGAACGGCTTCGATGTTTATGTTGTAGTTCGGCTTCAATTTGTCGGCGACGGCGCTCCCGAACGAGCTGCCGGCGGTCTTCGGAATATGCTGGAAAAACCAGAGCGCCTTGCCGGCGTCAGAACGTTGGAGGTGATCGTTATCGTCTTCTTCACGCATCGGGGTTTCTCGATAGGATATTGATTCAAGCAATTTACGGTCTTTTCGGCGACAGAACGCCGGGAGCCGCGACATTGTGAGACTTCAAGTACCGACGCCTTCCCGGTTGCGCAGGGCCTCCCGGCGCTTCCTGCGTTCGAGTCTCTCAGCGCGTTGCGCTAAGCGCTGCTGTCGCCATTCCGAGCCTGGCCCTCGAGGAGTTGTTGCTACTTCCAGCGCCGCACGAGGGCCTGTCCGTTCGAACAAACATCTGGCAACATGAGCATCGTCATCTCTATATTTCGCGTAGCCAAAGCCCTCGACGAAATATGTCATGTTGAGACCACGATCGCGCGCCTCTGACAGAACATGAAGCGGGTCAATGAACCGGCGATAGTGGCTCTCAGTCACCTTCGGCTGCTCAGCGTCTCTCATGGTTCTAAATTCTACGGCGATCCTCCCACCCTGGGCGCACAAATCTGCACAAAAGCGAAAGAACTCAGACTGCTTCTTTTCATCGATGGCATGTAGAAAGAACCGGGCATAGATGAGCAGCGGAAGGTCACGATTAATCTGCTTTCGAATCGTGTCAAATAAAGTCTGATCGATCATGCCGCAGACAAAGCTCGCTTCATTGGTCTGCAATACTGAAGCGTGCTGCTGACAAATCTTGATTGCGCTCGCCGCTGCGTCGACACCAATTACGCGGTGGCCGCACTGCGCGAAAAACAGCGCGTCGCGCCCCGTGCCACAACCGACGTCGATAACTTGGTGCTTGTCGGGGGTTTCTCCGGCGACGAATGCTGCGAACTGTGACGGAATAATCCGCTTGCTCGTTTGATGGGCGTAGTATTGCTCCCAATATTCCAATTCGGTTTTATCTTGCTGCTCAGGCGCACTATTTCCAGAGGTCATTGCCTTCAGGGCAGACTTTCGGTCCAATTTGCGTGAATCTAGAGTGTCGGTCGGCCGCGCTAGCGATTTTAGCCGCAGCAGCTTTGCGCGCGCATCAGAAGAAACCCGCCACTGAAAACCCGGATCGGGGACCCGCCAACCGGGCCCATAGGCGAATTCAAGAAACGTTTCATGGTTTGATGGAATCCAGACATCGAAGCCTTTGAACTGATGCCGCTTGATTGGCTCAAAGCTCAAGCCATCGCGATGTCCACCAAAATTATATCCAAAATGCCCGTCCTCGTCGTGCCAAATCATGAACACGTCAATTGCGCACGTTCTCGATAATTTCCAATGAAAATGCCCGGGCATGCTCTCGCGTACGATATCCCCGGTGGCAACGAGCGTCTGAAAAATGTCATAGTATTCGTTTGCAGCTTCCTCAACGGTTGATCCACGGGAAAGGAAACAGACGTCAAAATCATCGTCGTGCGGGATGAAATCCTGATCGCGAATGCAGCCCAATAGTGTTCCGTACCCGAGCCATAGCGGCCGCCCGAACTTCTCCTCAAAAATTTTGGTCGCATGCTGATAGTCTGTCAGAACCTGGTTCTGCCACTCTGGCCGCGAGCCGATCGGGCGTATAAGACCGCCCTTCTTTGCGCTGATTATCTCTCCTCCGGAAAGTCTTCTTTTTATGGCTTCGAGACTTGTGCCAGTGGCAAACGAGAGCGTCAGTATATTGTCGTCTGACGCAGGCAGCTCCATTGTTTCGTTCACACGAACTGAAATGCGGGAACCCTTGGGCAAATAATTCAATAATTTCGGACTAAGCCGAAAACGGAATCCTATCCGGCCTTTTGAGTGTGGTCTGTCGGCTCGAATGTTTGCCAGCCGCAGGTCGTCGCACCAAACACTCAACGAAACAGGCACATCACTTTGATCGTCGTGGCACCACCCAGCAAGTCCTCGTGGAGTGACGGTTTCCACGGCCCCAGTTATGGTCATACAAACGTCTCCATTCTTACGAATACCGCAGCTCTGATTCAGCGGTTGTCCGGTATATTGTCACAGTCGGCAAGAGGAATCTCCTGAATGCCAAGGGCGGACGGCCCTACACTCGAACGAACTACGTTGGAGTCCGCGGCCGAGCCAGCGGCGGGAATGCGCTTTCTCCGAGCCGGCGCGAAGAAAGCGCGGCTCTACAGATTTTTCCGAGGGATCGCGCCGCCGCGGGCTATCTCGTGCGAGAACACCGGGAGCCGGGGTCGCTCACACCATGCTTTGACGCGGCCGGCAATTGGAAAGAACGTGAAAGCGCGCGCCATGCTTCTTCGGGAAGAAATTTCCAGTTTTAAACGTCAGCACGCGGTCTGGTCCATCTTGGACGTGCTAAACATGAATGCCGTGGCGAAATACTATTTTCGCCACAGACAATGCATTGAACTGGATGATGTGTTAGCTTGTTGGCCTTGCAGGCTGGGTGATGAAGCTCATTAAAAAGACAGCTCGGCAAATCTTCGACCGGCTACGGACTCTCGGTTCAGACAACCTTGGCGCCCCGGGTTGTTCCGATGCTTTTGACGAAAAATATTATTTGTCGATCAATCCGGACGTCGCGGAGGCGGTGAAGGCCGGCCGTTTTCGCTCGGGACGCGAGCATTTTGTCCGTCTTGGTCGAAGCGAAGGGCGGAACGGATTTCAAGAACAAGGGATGGAGCGCGGTCCGGGGGTTCGATCTTCCGGACCTCCGACCTGCATCCTCCACGGAGGCGGGCATAAGACGGGGACTTCTGCGTTGCAGAAGTTTCTCATAAACAACCGGGCCGAGTTGGCGCAACGAGGGTATTACGTGCCCCGCACCGGCGGTGCTCCCGCTCATCATCCGTTAATCCGCCGGGTTGCAGGAATGCCGGTTCGTACCTGGCATGAAGAAATCGTCGAAGCCTTCCTGGAGGAGGTGGCTCGGTCCAATTGCGACAACATCCTGCTGTCGTCGGAATTGATTGAAACATTGATGAATCGGAATGCCTCGCAAATTTTTGATTTCCTGTCCGGCGCCGGCTTTCGCGTCAAATTCATCTTCTACGTGAGGAACACGCCACAGCTTCTAAATTCTCAGTATTCGCAGTTGGTGAAAACCTACAGGATCGATGTCCCGTTCAAGGAATTCATAAAGGACAGGCTGGCAAAGCTTCCGGTCAAATCTGCGACTTCGCTTTTGGACGTGTTGGATGAAAAAAAAGTGGAGCGCCTCATCCGCCCGTACGACGAACGCATTCGCAAGGTCGGCGTCGTCGCCGATTTCCTCGAATGCGTAGGGCTTAAGGACTTCGGCGCCGATAAGACTATCGAGCGAACCAACGAATCCGTGGGTCCAGTCGCCCTTGAAGCAGGCCGTCGCTCGATCAGAGAAATCACAGGAGGCGCCGTGAATCTTGGCCAACTTCACGCCACTAAATGCGGCAAGATGTTGAGGGCAAGTCTTGCGGAGGTTGGGTTTCGCGAACCATCATATAATGGACTGTCGAACGACATTGCTCAGCGGATCCAGCGGGCTCATCAGCGCGTCAATGATCAATTTGCCCAGAGGGCATGGGGCAAGACCTGGGCAGACGTGTTCGCCGCCGATATTGGCGGCAACCACGTTTCCAACGACCTCCTGGATCGCCAGCCAACCTTGAGCGAACTCGAAGCTTTGTATGAAATTTTGGAAAAATTACTGCCTCGAATTAAGAGCCTCGCTGTTGACGAGAGGTTCCACAAGAAGGAAGGATTCAATCGTCGCGGGGCCGAGCAAATTGCTACCGCGCTGAAGACCCCCAGGAAAAAGGCCAAGCCGCCGGTTTGACGGCCGAAATGTTTGTGCGAGCCGCAATACCTGGACTCTAAAGAGCGATACGCCGCGGGCCGCCGCCACGAAGGGCGCCGTTATTGACGTTCCGGACCCCCCCGACTATGCTTTGCCGAGCGGAGCATTCCGCCAGA
>Ga0265313_10000216_pt1 | contig 62003 bp, 57 predicted proteins | sample 4123metaG_FD_203122 | JGI IMG/M metagenome (GOLD analysis project Ga0265313, IMG submission 203122) | Rhizosphere microbial communities from Carex aquatilis grown in University of Washington, Seatle, WA, United States - 4-1-23 metaG | ecosystem: Host-associated > Plants > Roots > Rhizosphere >... | reverse complement strand
CCGCATGTACGGGAAGCTTGCAGGCATGACCGGCACGGCGCTGACCGAAGCCGACGAGTTCCTCGACATCTACAATCTCGAAGTGCTCGAGATCCCGACCAACATGCCGCTGACCCGCATCGACGACGATGACGAGGTCTATCGCACCAACAAAGAGAAATATCGCTCCATCATCGCGCTGATCGAGGACTGCAAGGTGCGCGGCCAGCCGGTGCTGGTCGGCACCACCTCGATCGAGAAGTCAGAGCAGCTCGCCGACATGCTGCGCGAGGCCGGCTGGGAATCGCACGACTTCTCCGATCCCAATGCCTTTGCCGCGCTGTATTCCGGCGACGACGGCGCCACCAAGACCAAGGTGTTCGCCATCCTCAACGCGCGCTATCACGAGCAGGAAGCCTATATCGTGTCGCAGGCCGGCGTGCCGGGCGCCATCACTATCGCCACCAACATGGCCGGCCGCGGCACCGACATCCAGCTCGGCGGCAATGCCGATATGCGCATCCGCCAGGAGCTTACCGGCATCGAAGGCGAGGAGCGCCAGAACCGCATCGCCGAAATCCGCGACCAGGTCGCGCGGCTCAAGGACAAGGCGCTGGCCGCCGGCGGACTTTACGTGCTGGGCACCGAGCGGCATGAGAGCCGGCGCATCGACAACCAGTTGCGCGGCCGTTCCGGCCGCCAGGGCGACCCCGGCCATTCCAAGTTCTTCCTGTCGCTCGAAGACGACCTGATGCGAATCTTCGGCTCCAACAAGCTCGACGGCATGCTGACCAAGCTCGGCCTGAAGGAGAACGAGGCGATCGTTCATCCCTGGATCAACAAGGCGCTGGAAAAGGCGCAGCAGAAGGTCGAGGCCCGCAACTTCGATATCCGCAAGAACCTGCTGAAGTTCGACAACGTGATGAACGACCAGCGCAAGTCGATCTTCGACCAGCGCGTCGAATTGATGCGCGAGGACAATGTCGACGGCACCGTCGCCGATATGCGCCAGGACGTGGTCGATGAACTGGTTGCGAAATACATTCCGGAAAACGCCTATCCCGAGCAGTGGAATACTGCCGGCCTCGAAGAAGCGCTGAAGAACGTGCTGTCGCTCGAATTGCCGGTGAAGGATTGGGCCAAGGAAGAAGGCATTGCCGGCGAGGAGGTGCGCGAGCGCGTCGAACGCCGTGCCGACGAGTGGATGGCGTCGAAAGTGGCCAAATGGGGCCCCGAGGTGATGCGCTATGTCGAGAAGACGATTCTGCTGCAGACCCTCGACCATCTGTGGCGCGAGCATCTCGTCATGCTTGAGCATCTGCGCCAGGTGATCGGGCTGCGCGGTTACGGCCAGCGCGACCCGCTCAACGAATACAAATCCGAAGCCTACAATCTGTTCGAAGCCATGATCTCGCGGCTGCGCGAGGCGGTCACGGCGCAGCTGATGCGCGTCGAGGTGATGCAGCAGCCGCCGCCGGACGGCGCGCAGCATTTGCCGATGATGGAGGCGCACAAGCTCGACGCGAATACCGGCGAGGACCAATTCGCCCCGGCTCTGGCGCCGGCGATGATCGGCGCCGGCAATGGCGCGCAAACCGTGCCGGAAGCGCAGCGCAATCCGAGCGACCCGACGAGCTGGGGCAAGGTCGGCCGCAATGAGCTATGCCCCTGCGGCTCCGGCAAGAAATACAAGCACTGCCACGGCAAGTTCGGCTGAACGCTCAGCGCCACAGCCCGAGCTTGTCCCACTGCCGTTCCGGGATCGCGGCGCCGAGCCGATAGCTGAACGATTCGATCTTGAGCCGGTCCGGCGTCGCCTTGCAGGTGAACTCGAACTGATACCACTTGCCCCGGCTGCGCAGCGCCGCGCCCGAGCCGGTCATGCTGTTGCCGTTAACCTTGGCCGGCGACACCGAATCCATGATGACGCGGTCGGGCCGGTAGGCGCGGTCGTGGCCGATATTGGTCAGCGCAGCATATTCGCAGACCTGCTCCAGCCGCTCGGACGGGTCGATGCGCTGGAGGATAGCGTCGAAGCGCGAATCGTCGGCGCGGCTCGGCTGCGGCACGGCTGCCGTCAGCAGCAGCAAAGCCAGCCCAATCCTCGTCATTGCGGTCTCCGTGTCGGTTTCCGCTTATAGCGGTGTTCGGCGGGGATATCTGGACGCATCGAAAAAAGTTCTGGGTTTCCCCAACGGGGAGCAGCTTTGTCTGTTGGGGCTTTTTGTCCTGATCAAGGCGCAACCATTGGCGCGCGCACCGCGTTGTCTTCAAAAGAACAGGTGCCGATATGCAAGTACCCGCCGAAATCGCCTTCCACAACGTCGAATCCTCCACCAGCACCGAAGCGATGATCCGCGACCACATCGCGCGCCTCGACCGCATCTATGACCGGATGACGACCTGTCGGGTGCGCGTCGATCAGCGCAACCAGAACATCAACGGCACGATCCCGCCGGTGGTGCATATCGAGATCATCGTGCCCGGCCACAACGACATCGTGGTGTCGCACCAGGCCGACCACCTGCAACGCAAATATCAGTCGCCCGACCTGCACAACGCCATCAATGAGGCCTTCCGCATCGCCGAGACCCAGCTCGGCAAATTCAAGGACAAGCGCACCGACCGCAAGGCCGAACTGAAGCACGAAGCCGCGCGGGAATTCACCGGCCAGGTCGCCGAGGTGACGCCGGGCAAGGATTTTGGATTCCTGATGACCAAGGAAGGCGCGCTGCTTTACTTCCACCGCAACAGCGTGCTGTCCGGCCACTTTGACGACTTCAGCCGCGGTGACGATGTCACCTATGTCGAGGAGATGGGCGATACCGGGCCGATCGCCAGCAAGGTGCGGGTCACGCACGCCCGATAGCGCCGCTTAGCGCAGCGTCAGCGCCAATTGCTTGCGAAATTTGCGGTTGCGTTTCAGATGCCATTCGCGGCTCATGGCGTGGCGGCGGCTGGCGCATGGTTCACTATAGAGCAAGGTCCACACCCGGCCGCGGGTCGAGCGCGCGCCTTTGCCCGCATTGTGTGCGGCAAGCCGGCGTTCGACATCGTTGGTCCAGCCGACATAAGTCACGATGCGGGACGCGGCGGCGCAGCCGAGCACATAGACGAAATTCATCGGCCGCGAGGCGGCACTTTTATTCGGCTTGGCCTTCCTGGAGATCAGCGCAGCGCCGACCAGCGCGCTTCGAACGTACCGGCCGGGACCACCGGCTGTGCGCCGGATAGCAGCCCGCCCTTGTTCGGCGCGGGCGCGCTATAGGCAGTGCGCATTTCCTGCGGCTGCTCCGACGACGGGTTCGGTTGCGCGGAGGCTTCGTCCTTCAGGCGCGGCCGCAACGCAGGCATCGCTACGGCTTGCTGCTTCGCCGGCGCAGCCTGCGGCTTGGTCTTGGCTGACTGCGCCGATGCGGTCTGCATCATAACCGGCGCGGCTTGAGGCTTGGCTTGTGGCGGCTTGGCGGCCGCGACCATGCTGCGCGAAGCACGCGACGCGGGCTGCGAAACCGGCTGCTGTGCAGGCGCGACAGCCGGTTGGCCGCCGAAAATATTGTCGATCAGGCTCGCTAGCCCGACCGTCGAGCTTTGCGGTGCGGTGCCCTGCTTGGGTAGTGGCGCACTGCGCGGCACCGGCACATCGGCCACCATCTCGGATTCGATCACGGTGTCCTGCGCGGTCGCGACTTCAATGCGCTTGCCCGGAAGCACCGTCTGTGCCGGCGGGTTGTTGGGCGTGCGCGGCAGCGCGCCGGGCGTCTTGACGATCACCGGGCCGGCGTTTCTGGCGTCCTCGACATTGACGCCGGGCACGCTGTATTGCGCCAGGAACACCGGGTTCATACCGCCGTCGACGCCCTTGTGGCTCTCGGCCACCGAAATGTTGCGCGAGACCAGTTCGGCATATTCGGCGCCATCCTTCTGCTCACGCTCTTGCACGGCGCTCGCGATCTCCTTGGGCATTTCATAGATCGGGCATTTTCCGCTGGCGTTGAACGACAAGGCGCGGTCCGATCCTTCCGGCGCGGCGGCGTCAAACACATAGCGCTTCTCGCAGACGTCAACCTTCGGCTGCTGATGCGTGACCTCGAAGTGGTCGGAGCCGGTCTTGAGCATTTTCCAGAACGCGAGATTTGGATTGTTGCGGTGACGCGCCAGGTTGCGGGCGGTCATGCGGAACGGATAGGCTTGGAACTGAAACGACTTCTGGCCGCCGAAAAACGACTCGCGGGCCAGCGCGTAGATCTCGACCATCTGCTCGTCGGTCATGGCGTAGCAGCCGCGCGACGAGCAGTCGCCGTGCACCATCAATTCGGAGCCGGAGCGGCCGAGCGAGCGGTCATAGGCGTTGGGGTAACCGGTGTTGAAGGCGAGGTAGTAATTCGAGTTCGGATTCATCTGGCCGGGCGTGATGGTGTAGAAACCCTCGGGCGCCTGCCGGTCGCCTTCGCGGACCTTGGGGCCCAGATCGCCGGACCAGCGGCAGATCGGATAGGTCTTGAGCAGCGCGAATTCACCGTCCTGATTCTTTTTCCAGAGTTCGAGCTCGGCCTCTTCCTTGAACAGGCGGACCAGGATCGGCGAGCCGGTATCCATATTTTTTGCTTGCAGCTCGGCCTGCATCTTGTCGGAGAGCGGCGCCTGCGCGCGTCCGGACGGCACGACGCTATCGGTGTCGCAGCCGGCAAGCACAACTGTAGCGGCAACCGCGGCAGATGCCAGCAATGCGCGCGCCACGGATGAACGGGTTTTCGGCTCAAGGTTCAAACGCAAAACTCCCCGAACGCCCTCATTGAGCAATCGTTAGCCATAACGGCGCGCTTTCGCAAGGCGCGCCATTTGGCTCGACGATATGGGCTAAGCCTATGGTGAATCAAGTGTAAACGTACCCCCGCGGGCCATCGGCAGGTTTATCGTCCCGCAATTGTTAGGCGGATTTCAGGCGAGGCTGCGGCCCATGGCGAGGAACTTTTCCCGCCGCTGCTGGCGTACCGTGTCGCGGTCGAGATTGCCCAAGGCGGTCAAAGCCTGCGCAATCGCCTCGCCGGCCGCGTTCATCGCCGCAGCGGGATCGCGATGGGCGCCGCCGGTCGGCTCCGGCACCACCGCGTCGATGACGCCGAAGCGCATCATGTCGTGCGCCGTGATCTTCATATTGGTGGCGGCGTCCTGCGCCTTGGTGGTGTCGCGCCACAGGATCGAGGCGGCGCCTTCCGGCGAGATCACGCTGTAGATCGCGTGCTCGAGCATCAAGACCCGGTTGGCGGTGGCGATGGCGATGGCGCCGCCGGAGCCGCCTTCGCCGAGGATCAGCGCGACATTGGGGACGCCGAGCATCAGGCAGGCTTCGGTCGAGCGCGCGATCGCTTCGGCCTGGCCGCGCTCTTCGGCGCCGATGCCGGGATAGGCGCCGGCGGTATCGACCAGCGAAATCACCGGAATGCTGAAACGGTCGGCCATATCCATCAGCCGCACCGCCTTGCGATAGCCTTCCGGCCGCGCCATCCCGAAATTATGCTTGATGCGCGCTTCGGTGTCGGCGCCCTTCTCGTGGCCGATGATGCAGACACTGTCGCCACGGAAGCGGCCAAAGCCGCCAATAATGGCGTCGTCATCGCCGAATTTGCGGTCGCCGGCGAGCGGCGCGAAATCGGTGATCAGATGGGCGACATAGTCGAGGCAATGCGGCCGCAGCGGGTGGCGCGCGACCTGGGTCTTCTGCCACGGCGTCAGCTGGCCATAGAGTTCCTTCAGTGCCAGCGCCGATTTGACCTCAAGCCGCGAGATTTCGTCGCTGATCGCGACCGAATCTCCGCTGTCACCGACCGCGCGCAGTTCGTCGATCTTGGCCTCAAGCTCGGCCACCGGTTTTTCAAAATCGAGATAACTGCGCATCGTCCCTGGCATATCTACTGCAGCTTCGGGGAAACAAGCCCTGCTGTCACAATCGAGTCAAGCAAACGCCCACGCGATCAGCCATCGGCCAAGGGGTGCAGGTCGCGCACCAGGCTTTTCAGCCGCTCTTCCAGCACATGGGTGTAGATCTGGGTGGTCGAGATGTCGGAATGGCCCAGCAGCGTCTGCACCACGCGCAGATCGGCGCCGTTATGCAGCAAATGGCTGGCGAAGGCGTGGCGCAGCACATGCGGACTGAGCCGATCCGGCGCGAAGCCGCTGGTCGCGCCAAGCGCCTTGAGCTCGCGCGCGAAGTGCTGACGGGTGATGTGGCCGCTTTCGCCGAATGACGGAAACAGCCATTTCGGCGGTTTGCCGCGCGCCTGGTCGTCGCGCATCTTGAGATAGTCGGCCATGGCGCGCTTGGCCGCGGCGTTGAACGGCACCAGCCGTTCCTTGCCGCCTTTGCCGCGCACCGCCAGCATCGCCTGGTCGCGTCGTGCCGCGCTCGCCGGCAGAGCGACCAGCTCGGAGACGCGCAGGCCGGTGGCGTACACGACTTCGAGTAGGCACAAGAGCCGCGCCGCGCGCAATCGTTGCGCCGCCGGTGCATCGCCGTCTTCCATCGCCGCGCGCGCGGCGTCGAGCAGCGCATCGACTTCGGCAATCGACAGCACCTTCGGCAGCGTGCGGGCGCGCTTTGGGCCTTCGAGCACCGCGGCCGGATCGTCGCTGCGATGCCGCTCGGCATAGAGGAAACGGTAGAATTGCCGGATCGCGGAAATGTGCCGCGCCACCGACGACGCCTTGAAGCCGCTGTCGGTCAGCCTCGCCAGGTAGCCGCGCAAATCTTGCGTCGCGGCACTGGCGAGATTGTGTTTGCGCTTCTTGAGATGCGCGGCAAGATCAGTGAGGTCGCGCCGGTACGCCGCCAGCGTATTGGCGAGCGCACCGCGCTCGGCCGCGAGCATGTCGAGAAACAATTCGATCAGCCCCGCGTCTGCCGCCGTGCCGGATTGCTGTGACGCGGCTTGGCCCATCACGCGATCCATTCAGCGCTTGAGGAATTTGTCGGGCGGGATCGTCACGCTGATCTCGCGCGACTTGAGCGGGACGTAGTTGGCGAGCGAAAATACCGCCGCATAACCGAGCCCGGCGAGGATGGCGACCACCACCAGAAATCTGAAGAGACTTGGCATCTAGCGACTTGGCATCTTTAAATTTGGCATCTTTGAAGCTCGGCACCGAATATGGGGTGCGCTGAGCGGGAGTCCGGCGCGCAATCGATTGCCCCGATCAGCAAACGCGAAAAACCTAAATGATTCGCCCAACGACCGGTTTCGGACCATGGCTGGCTGGACCTCGCAAGGGCGCGCTTGGAAGCCGCTGCAAAGCGGCCCGGAACTGGTATATGGAGCCTGACCAGGCAGGCTGGAAGACCGGGATGACCGATATTGCCGTGCAAAAAGCCGCACAGGGCGGGCCGGAGACCCGAATCGTCGCGGGCCTCGGCCAGCGCTCGGTCGTGCTTGTCGGCATGATGGGCGCCGGCAAGTCCTCGATTGGACGCCGGCTCGCCGCCCGGCTCGACATTCCATTCGTCGATGCGGATAGCGAGATCGAAATCGCGGCCGGCATGACCATTCCGGAAATATTCGCCAGGCACGGCGAGCCTTATTTTCGCGCCGGCGAAGCGCGCGTCATTGCCCGCCTGCTCGACGGCGGGCCGCAGGTGCTGGCGACCGGCGGCGGCGCCGTGATGGACGCCCGTACCCGCGAACTGATCGCGGCCAAAGGCATCTCGGTCTGGCTCAAGGCCGACGTCGAGGTTCTGCTGCGGCGGATCAAGCGTCGCGGCGAGCGGCCACTGGCCGGGCACCTCGCGAGCCTGCTGCCGATGCGCGAGCCGTATTACGCGCTGGCCGACCTCACCGTGCAGTCGCGCGAGGAGCCGCATGAGGACATTGTCGGCGAGCTGATCAGCGGGCTTGCCGGCAAGCTCGGCATTGCCGCAGGGGATCTGCCATGACGGCGCCGCTGCGCACCGGTGAACCGATCATCGTCAAGGTCGCGCTGGGCGCGCGCGCCTACGACATCGTCATTGGCCGCGGCCTGCTGGCCTCGCTCGGCGCGCGGCTCAAGGCGCTGCGTCCCGGCGCCAAGGCCGCCATCGTTACCGATGAAAATGTTGCCGGGCTTCATCTCGCCGCGGCGGAAAACGCATTGGGCGCAGCGGGCGTCGCTTCGACCCGCATCGTGGTGGCGCCGGGCGAGGGCTCGAAAAGCTATCGAACGTTCGAGACGGTCTGCGAGGCGCTGATCGCCGCGAAGGTCGAGCGCGGCGATCTGGTCGTCGCGCTGGGCGGTGGCGTGGTCGGCGACCTCGCCGGCTTTGCCGCCGCCGCGACGCGGCGCGGCCTCGATTTCGTGCAGGTGCCGACGACGCTGCTGGCGCAGGTCGATTCCTCGGTCGGCGGCAAGACCGGGATCAATTCGGCGCAGGGCAAGAATCTGATCGGCGCTTTTCATCAGCCAGCGTTGGTGGTCGCCGACACGGCGCTGCTCGATACCTTGCCGAAGCGCGAGTTCGCCGCCGGCTATGCCGAAGTCGCCAAATATGGCTTGCTCGGCGATGCCGGATTCTTCTCCTGGCTCGAAGCCAATTGGCAGGACGTGTTTTCCGGCGGCCAGAGTTTCGCCCGCGAGCACGCCATCGCGGTGTGCTGCCGCGCCAAGGCCGACGTTGTTGCGCGCGACGAGCGCGAGACCGGCGACCGCGCTTTGCTGAACCTCGGCCACACCTTCGGCCATGCTTTCGAGGCCGCGGCGGGATTCTCCGATCGGCTGCTGCACGGCGAGGCGGTCGCGCTCGGCTGCGTGCTCGCCTTCGAATTCTCGGCCAGTCGCGGCCTGATTTCCGCGGATGTCGCGCAGCGCGTCGCGCGCCATCTTGCGGCCGCCGGGCTGCCGACCCAGATCAAGGATCTATCCGGCGAGGTGCCGGACCTTGATCGGCTGATGGCTCTCATTGCGCAGGACAAGAAAGTGAAGCGCGGCAGGCTCACCTTCATTCTGGTGCGCGCGATCGGCCAGGCGCTTGTCGTCAATGACGTCGATGCCGCCGAGGTGCGCACCTTCCTCGCTGAAAAGCTCGGCTGATGACCACATACGATTGGGAATCTCTTGGCGTCGTCGTGATCTGCCTGCTGGTGTCGGCATTCTTTTCCGGCAGCGAAACGGCGCTCACGGCGTCCTCGCGCGCCAGCATGGCGCGGCTGGAGAAACACGGCAATCGCCGCGCCGGCATCGTCAATCGGCTGCTCGAACAGCGTGAGCGCCTGCTCGGCGCGCTGTTGTTCGGCAACAATGCCGTCAACATCGCGGCCTCGTCGCTGGCGACCGGCGTCTTGCTGACCTGGTTCGGCAATGCCGGCGTGGTCTATGCCACGGTCGCCATGACCATCCTGGTCGTGGTGTTTGCCGAGGTGCTGCCGAAAACCGCGGCCTTCAATGCGCCGGACCGCGTCGCGCTTATGGTGGCGCGGCCAATGCTGTGGGTGGTGCGGATCCTCGGCCCGGTGCTGATGGGTGTCGAGGCGCTGGTGCGCGCCTTGCTCAGGCCGTTCGGCATCATTGTCGGAGAGGACCAAAGCGTGCTGTCCGCCCACGAAGAACTGCGCGGCGCGGTCGATCTGCTGCACCGCGAGGGCGACGTTGAGAAACACGACCGCGATATGTTCGGCGGCGTGCTCGACCTGCGCGAGCTCGAAGTCTCCGACGTCATGATCCACCGCACCAAAATGGTCACCGTCTGCGCCGACGACAAGCCGGAGGATATCGTCAACGCGGTCATCGCATCGCCGGTAACACGGCTGCCGTTGTGGCGCGACAAGCCGGAGAACATCGTCGGCATCCTGCACGTCAAGGATCTGCTGCGCGCGCTGCACGCGGTCGATGGCGACGCCAGCAAGGTCGATATTGCCGGGCTGCTGACGCCGCCCTGGTTCGTCCCGGACACGCGGTCGGTGTCCGAGCAACTCAAGGCGTTCCGCCGCCGAAAGACGCCGTTCGCGCTGGTGGTCGACGAATATGGCGAGGTCGAGGGCCTGGTCACGCTCGAGGATATTCTCGAGGAGATCGTCGGCGACATCACCGACGAGCACGACGTCGAGGTGCCCGGCGTGCGCCGGCAATCCGACGGCTCGGTCAATGTCGACGGCGCCGTGCCGATCCGCGACCTCAACCGGGTGATGGACTGGAACCTGCCGGACGAGGAGGCGACCACGATCGCCGGCCTGGTGATCCACGAAGCGCGCTCGATCCCGGAGCCTGGGCAGAGCTTCACCTTCCACGGCTTCAGGTTTCGTGTGCTGCGGCGAACCCGCAACCGCATCACCACCTTGCGGATTCAGCCGTTGCCGGTGCAGGTCGGCGGCAAGAACGGCAGAAATAAAGCCAAGGTGAAATAGCCGAATTACGCCTCGCCTTCGCCCGGTGCCGCGGCTTGGATCGCCAGGGCGTGCACGCTGCCGGCAAGTTCCGCCGCCAGAGCCAAATTGATCATGCGATGGCGCTCGATCCGGGTCTTTCCTTTGAAGGCATTCGACACAATATAAACCCGGTAATGAGTTTGCCCGCCTTCGCGCGCGCCGGAATGTCCGGCGTGCAGATGCGATTCATCGACGACATTCAGGCTTTGCGGCGTGAAGGCATCGGTCAACTTTTGCGAGATAGTATCGGCGGTGCGCATGGCGCCTCGCTTAAGGTGAGGGCGCTATGGGGTCAATGGACGATTTACAAGACCTTCATTCGTCGGCCTTGATGATGTCACTGGCAGAGGCGCATAATAGCCGGTCATGAAATCCGACTCGCCATTGTTCGATCGCATCCGCGTCAAGCCGGAAAAAGATCGTCGTCCGAAGACCGGCGAGCCGGTCTGCGACTGGGCTGGCTGCGAGGAAAAGGCCCTGCACCGCGCCCCCAAGGGCCGCGAACGCGAAAAGGACTATTGGACGTTCTGCCTCGCCCATGTGCGCCAGTACAACCAAAACTACAATTTCTTCTCCGGCATGAAGGACGACGAAGTGCTGGCCTATCAAAAGGACGCGCTGACCGGACATCGCCCGACCTGGAAGATGGGCACCGGCAAGCGTGCTTCTGCGGGGGATCTCGGCGGCGCCGGCGATCCGTTGGGCATCATCAGGGAACTCAATGGCCGGGCCAATCCAAAGTCGCAGCCTGATCCCGACCACAAGCCTGAGCGCCGCATCGTGCGCAATGTCGAGCGCAAGGCGCTTGAGACACTCGGCCTCGAAGCCAGCGCGACCACCGCAGAAGTCAAAACGCGGTTCAAGGCGCTGGTGAAGCGCCACCATCCCGATGCCAATGGCGGCGACAAATCCAGCGAAGACCGCCTGGTCGAGGTGATTCAGGCCTATAATTTTCTTAAATCGGCCGGTTTCGGCTGATCGCGCGGCCGTCCCGAATATGCAGGGCAGCCTCGCGAAATCGCCCAACTGCACCTATCTCATTGAAAATATTGATCTGAACTTATTGGCCAGCCGGGTTTTTCAGGGCTAGGCCATCTGCTAAGTTGGTCGCGATATCCGACCCAAACGAATGTCCCGCATCGGGTTTCGGGGTTCCGAAGCCACGGAGGAATGATGGCTACCGCACTTCATGAGACCCCAGGCCTTCCCGACATGAAGGTGTCGATCCGGCAGATGTTCGGCATCGACAGCGACATGGAAGTGCCGGCCTATTCGAAGGCCGACGAGCACGTGCCGGAAATCGATTCTGACTACCGCTTCGACCGCCCGACCACGCTCGCCATCCTGGCCGGCTTTGCCAAGAACCGTCGCGTCATCGTCACCGGCTATCATGGCACCGGCAAGTCGACCCATATCGAGCAGGTCGCGGCGCGGCTGAACTGGCCGATGGTACGCGTCAATCTCGACAGCCACATCAGCCGTATCGATCTGGTCGGCAAGGACGCCATCGTCCTCAAGGACGGCAAGCAGATCACCGAATTCCGCGACGGCATCCTGCCCTGGGCCTACCAGAACAATGTCGCGCTGTGTTTCGACGAATACGACGCCGGCCGCCCCGACGTGATGTTCGTGATCCAGCGGGTGCTGGAATCCTCGGGCCGCCTGACGCTGCTCGACCAGAGCCGCGTCATCAAGCCGCATCCGGCGTTCCGGCTGTTCGCGACCGCCAACACGGTCGGTCTCGGCGATACGTCGGGCCTCTATCACGGCACCCAGCAGATCAACCAGGCGCAGATGGATCGCTGGTCGATCGTCACCACGCTGAATTATCTGCCGCATGACAACGAGGTTGAGATCGTGCTGGCCAAGGCCAAGCACTATCGCAACGAGCAGGGCCGCGAGATCGTGGGCAAGATGGTGCGGGTCGCCGATCTCACCCGCAACGCTTTCATGAACGGCGACATTTCGACGGTGATGAGCCCGCGTACGGTGATCATGTGGGCGGAGAATTCCGAGATCTTCAATGACATTGGCTTCGCCTTCCGGCTCACCTTCCTCAACAAGTGCGATGAGCTGGAGCGGCCGATCGTCGCCGAGTTCTATCAGCGCTGCTTCGGCGTCGAATTGCCGGAGTCGTCGGTGAACGTGGCGCTGTCGTAATCTGTCATTCCGGGGCGCCGCGAAGCGGCGAACCCGGAATCCAGAGAAGAGTGCACGGAACTGATTTCTGGATTCCGGGTTCGCGCCTTTGGCGCGCCCCGGAATGACGAGTAGAAAAGAATGGCCTCCAACATCAAAGGCAGCAAATCGTCGAGCCGGGAATCTCCGACCGAGCCGTTCAAGCGCGCGGTCGCGGGCTGCATGCGTGCGATCGCGCGCAAGCCGGATCTCGAGATTTCGTTCGCCGCCGAGCGTCCCGGCCTGATGGGAGCCAAGGCGCGGCTGCCGGAGCCGCCGCGCAAGCTGTCGCGCGCGGAAGCGGCGATCGTGCGCGGCCATGCCGATTCGCTTGCGCTAAAACTTGCGTGTCACGATGCGGCGATCCATCGCCGCCTGCAGCCCACCGGCCAGCAGGCGCGCGCCGTGTTCGAGGCGGTCGAGCAGGCGCGCGTCGAGGCGATCGGCTCGCGCCGGATGAGCGGCGTCGCCGGCAATATCACGGCGATGCTCGACGACCGGTATCATCGCGGCAAATTCGATCAGGTCAGCGACCGTGCCGACGCGCCGATCGAGGAAGCGCTGGCATTATTGGTGCGCGAAAAGCTCACCGGCCTGGCGCCGCCGCCGGCGGCCAAGCGCCTGGTCGACCTGTGGCGCCCGGTGATCGAGGCCCGCGCCGGGCGCGATATCGAGCGGCTCGACGATCTGATCGAGGATCAGCGCCAGTTCGGCGACGTCGTCCACGACATGCTCGAAGCGCTCGACATGGGCGAGGATCGCAGCAGCGACAATGACGAGGATGAGGACGAAGGCGAAGACGACAAGCGCCAGCAGGACAAGGGCGAGGACGGCGAGGCGGCCGACAGCGAGGATTCGCAGGCGATGTCCGGCGAAGATACTCAGGTTTCGACCGAGGACGTGCCGGAAGGCGCCGCCGAGGCGGTCGATGCGCAGACTGCCGACATGGCCGACGACGCCGACATGGGCGATTCCGAATCGCCGGGCGAGCCGCAGCGGCCGCGCAATTCCGGCCGCAACGAGCCGCGCGGGCCGGACTACCGCGCCTTCACAACGCGGTTCGACGAGATCGTGGCGGCCGAGGATCTGTGCGAGCCGGAAGAGCTGGACCGCCTGCGCGGCTATCTCGACAAGCAGTTGTCGCATTTGCAGGGCGTCGTGGCGCGGCTCGCCAACCGCCTGCAGCGCCGCCTGATGGCGCAGCAGAACCGCTCGTGGGAATTCGACCTCGAAGAGGGCCAGCTCGACCCGGCGCGGCTGTCGCGCATCATCACCGACCCGATGCACCCGCTATCGTTCAAGGCGGAAAAGGACATGCAGTTCCGCGACACGGTGGTGACGCTGCTGCTCGACAATTCCGGCTCGATGCGCGGCCGGCCGATCACGGTCGCCGCGACCTGCGCCGACATTCTGGCGCGCACGCTCGAGCGCTGCGGCGTCAAGGTCGAGATCCTCGGCTTCACCACCCGGGCCTGGAAGGGCGGGCAGTCGCGCGAGCATTGGCTGACTGCCGGCAAGCCGGGCAATCCCGGCCGCCTCAACGATTTGCGCCACATCATCTACAAGTCGGCCGATGCGCCATGGCGGCGCGCCCGCAAGAATCTCGGCCTGATGATGCGCGAAGGCCTGCTCAAGGAGAACATTGACGGCGAGGCGCTGGATTGGGCGCACAAGCGGCTGCTGGCGCGCACCGAGCAGCGCCGCATCCTGATGATGATTTCGGACGGCGCGCCGGTCGACGACTCGACGCTGTCGGTCAATCCGGGCAATTATCTCGAGCGCCATCTGCGCTGGGTGATCGAGGAGATCGAGACCCGCTCGCCGGTCGAGCTGATCGCCATCGGCATCGGCCACGACGTCACGCGCTATTATCGCCGCGCCGTCACCATCGTCGATGCCGAGGAGCTTGGCGGCGCCATGACCGACAAGCTCGCCGAGCTGTTCGAGGAGCATGCGGCCGCCGACGCACAGCCGGTGCGAAAGCGCCGGCGCATGGCGTGAGATTGCTGCACCGCCGCGGGTCGATTGCCGGCATCATCCTTGCCGCGCTTGTCTTCGCCGTCATCTCGCTGGCGATTGCCGAAGCCGCGCGCTATGCGCCGGCGCAATTGTCGATCACTCTGGAAACCGACCCGATCACGTCGTTCGACGATCGAGATCCATCGCGGACCCGCTTTGGCGGGCTGGAATTCCGCGGCGGATTGGTGTTGAGCTCGAACAACGAGGCATTCGGCGGTTGGTCCGGCTTCGTCATGGAGCCGGACGGTGAGCATTTCATTGCGGTGTCGGATCGCGGCTCGTGGCTGCGCGGCCGCATCGTGTATCGCGACGGCAAGCTCGACCACATCGTCGATGCCGAGATCGCGCCGCTGCTGGGCGCCGACGGCGCGCCGCTGGCCAAGAAAGGCTGGTTCGACGCCGAAGCGCTCGCCGAGCGCGACGGCATCCTGTTCGTTGGCTTCGAGCGGGTCGAGCAGATCGCGCGCTTCGATTACCGGCGCGACGGACTGGCGGCGCGTGGCGCGCCGATCAAGGTGCCGGCCGACTTCAAGACCTTCACCTACAACAAAAGCATCGAATGCGTCGCGGCGCCGCCGCAGTCTTCCGCGCTCGCCGGCACCCTGATCGTCGTCACCGAGCACAGCCTCGACGCTGCCGGCAATCATCGCGGCTTCCTGCTCAAGGGCGATGACGCCACGCGCTTCAGCGTCAAGCGTGTCGGCGATTTTGACGTCAGCGATTGTGCGATGCTGGGCGACGACACGCTGTTGCTGCTCGAGCGCAGCTTTTCGTTGCTGGGCGGGCTTGGCATGCGCATCCGACGCGTGCCGCTCGCAAGCATCAAGTCGGGAGCGGTCGTCGACGGTTCGCCGCTGATCGAGGCCGATCTTGGCTACCAGATCGACAACATGGAAGGCATCGGCGTTCACCGGAATGCGCAGGGCGAAACGATCCTGACGCTGGTGTCGGACGATAATTTCTCGGTGCTTCAGCGCACGTTGCTACTGCAATTCGCGCTGGTCGGAGAGTAGCCGGTCAGGCGCTGGCGCGCTTCTTCACGATGGCGCGCTTGAGCGCGAGGATCTTCGGTGCCAGCTCGTCGTCATTCGCCTTCAGCAGGAAGGCGTCGAGGCCGCCGCGGTGATCGACCGTGCGCAGCGCATTGGCCGAGACTCGCAGCCGCACCGAGCGGCCGAGCGAATCCGAGGTCATGGTGACGTTGCGCAGGTTCGGGAAAAATCGGCGCTTGGTCTTGATGTTGGAGTGGCTCACTTTGTGGCCAACCTGAGCCTTTTTGCCGGTCAGGTCACAACGAAACGACATGGTAGAGCCCTCAAAATGCTTGCCGCCGCAAAGCGGTGGCCGGCCTGCGATCGTGGAAAGTTTCGGGCGCACGTATAGAGGAGGCGGCGGCGGGGCGTCAAGGCAGCCCCGCCGGCGCCGGCACCACAGAATAGGCACATTCAGGCAGAAGCTGGCGGGATTCTGATGTCGCAAAACCCTGTAGAGAAGCCGTCGCGCGCCGCTTTTGGGCCTGCGTGGCAAAACCCATCGGCGGCTATACTTAGAACTCAATGACGCCCCATCAGAACCACCGGAACTCCCGTGCCTGGCGCGGATTTGCCAACCGCCCGGCAACCTTGAGGCGACTGCTGCCGGTGGGATTGCTTGCCGCCTTTGCCATGATGCCCGGCGCCGCGGAGGCGCAGGGCAAGCTTGAGGCCCGGTACACCGCGACGCTCGCCGGTATTCCGATCGGCAAAGGCAGTTGGGTCATCGACATCGGCGATGCCCATTACACCGCGGCGGCGAGCGGCATGACCACCGGCCTGGTGCGCATGTTCACCGGCGGCCGCGCCAGTGGCGCCGCGCAGGGCACGTTGTCCGGCGGACAGTCGGTTGCCTCGAATTACTCCGCCACCATCAACACCAGTCACCGCGCCGACGAGATCCGCCTCACCGTCGCTAGCGGCAACGTCAAGGACTTCCACGTTGATCCGCCGACCGAGCCCGATCCGCGCCGGATTCCGGTCACCGATGCGCAGCGCCAGGGCGTCATGGACCCAATGACGGCATCGCTCGTTCTGATGCCCGGCAATGGCGAGATGCGGGTGGCGCAAGCGTGCGACCGCAACCTCGCGATCTTCGACGGCCGGCTGCGTTACAACCTGAAATTGGCCTTCAAGCGAATGGAAAACGTCGTCTCCGAAAAGGGCTATTCCGGGCCGGCGGTGGTTTGCTCGGTCACCTTCGAGCCGGTGGCCGGCTTCGTGCCGAAACGCTCGGCCATCCTTTATCTGAGCGAGCCACACGACATGGAAGTGTGGCTGGTGCCGATTGCCGGCACCCGCGTGATGGTGCCCTACCGCGCCCAGATCGAGACGCCGGTCGGGACAGGTGTGATCGCCGCGACCCAATTTGTCGCCGCCGCCCCGCCGAACCACGTGACCAAGGGCGCGAAAACGCAATAGACCGTGCTGCACTCCGGCGTGGGCGGCGATATCGCTGGAAATTAATGAATTGAACGCCTAAATCGCAAAGGAATCCAAGGCGCGTTACACGATCTAGTGACGCGGGCGAGCCACGCAGCCAGATGTTGCCGTGAACGAATCCATACAGGGTCCGAGTCAGTGATTCGGGCGCGTTTCGTTCCAGACTCGTTCCTCTCTTTAACGAAGGCCCGGCCATTGGCCGACACGCCGTCACATTGTGATACAGAAAACCGGCCGAAGCGCTCGCGCGGCGGCCAAAACCAAGCGGCGGATACCGCCGCCAGTTCGGACGCGTAATGACCTCCTTCAATTCGCCATCGGCTCAACGTGCGCGCGGCGCCGGCGTCACCGCCGTACTGGGGCCGACCAATACCGGTAAGACCCACCTCGCCATCGAGCGGATGGTCGCGCATTCGAGCGGCATGATCGGCTTGCCGCTGCGGCTTTTGGCGCGCGAAGTCTACAACAAGGTCGCCGACAAGGTCGGCAAGGACGCGGTCGCGCTGATCACCGGCGAGGAGAAGATCAAGCCGCCGCACGCCCGCTACTGGGTCTGCACCGTCGAGGCGATGCCGCGCGATCTCGACATCGCCTTCCTCGCCATCGACGAAGTCCAGCTCGGCGCCGATTTCGAGCGCGGCCATGTCTTTACCGACCGCATGCTCAATCTGCGGGCGCGCGACGAGACCCTGGTGCTCGGCGCCGCCACCGTGCGGCCGATGGTCGAAAAGCTGTTGCCCGGCGCCAATATCGTCAGCCGGCCGCGGCTGTCGCAGCTGACTTATGCCGGCGAGAAAAAGCTCACCCGGCTGCCGCGCCGTACGGCCATCGTCGCCTTCTCGGCCGACGAGGTCTATGCCATCGCCGAACTGATCCGCCGTCAGCGCGGCGGCGCCGCGGTGGTGCTCGGCTCGTTGTCCCCGCGCACGCGCAACGCGCAGGTCGCGCTCTATCAATCCGGCGACGTCGATTATCTGGTCGCCACCGATGCGATCGGCATGGGGCTCAATCTCGACGTCGATCATGTCGCTTTTGCCGCCAACCGTAAATTCGATGGTTACCAATTCCGCAGGCTGACCCCGGCCGAGCTGGCGCAGATCGCCGGCCGGGCCGGCCGCGCCACGCGCGACGGCACCTTCGGCACCACCGGCCGTTGCGATCCGTTCGAGCCGGAATTGGTCCGTGCGCTTGAAAGCCACGTCTTCGAGCCGATCCGCATGCTGCAATGGCGCAACAGCACCCTCGATTTTGCCTCGATCGGCGCCCTGCAGGCCTCGCTCGCTATGACGCCGCAGGAGCCGGGACTGACCCGCGCGCCGATCGCCGAGGATATTCAGGTGCTCGATCATGCCTCGCGCGATGAGGAGGTGCGGGCCATGGCGGTGAGCCGCTCGGCGGTCGAGCGGCTCTGGGACGTCTGTCAGGTGCCGGATTATCGCAAGATCGCCCCCGCCACCCACGCGGAACTGGCCGTGACCCTCTATGGATTCCTGATGCGGGAGGGTAGTATCCCGGTCGATTGGTTCGCTCGTCAGGTGGCTCTGGCCGACCGGAGCGACGGCGACATCGATACCCTCTCGAACCGGATTGCCCATGTACGTACCTGGACCTTCGCGGCCAACCGGCCGGATTGGCTCGCCGACCCCGAGCATTGGCAGGGCGTCACCCGCGCGGTCGAGGACAAGCTCTCCGACGCGCTGCACGAGCGCCTGTCCGAGCGCTTCATTGACCGCCGCACCAGCGTGCTGATGCGGCGGCTACGCGAGAACACAACCTTGGAAACTGAAATCGGAAAGACAGGCGAAGTGACGGTCGAAGGCCATGTGATCGGCCGGCTCGACGGCTTCATGTTTGCGCCCGACGCATCGGCCGGTGGCTCTGAAGCCAAGGCGCTCAACGCCGCCGCGCAGAAGGCGCTGGCCAGCGAGATCGAGAGCCGTGCCACCAAATTGTCGCAGGCTCCCACCGAGCAGATCTTGCTCGCCAATGACGGCGCGCTGCGCTGGCAGGGCGACGTGGTCGCGAGGCTCGTCGCCGGCGATGAGGTGCTGCGGCCGCGGCTGCGTATCGTCGCCGACGAGCATTTGACCGGCCCAGCACGCGACCTGGTGCAGAACCGTCTCGATCTCTGGCTCAAGAATCACATCGAGAAATTGCTGGCGCCGCTGTTCTCGCTGTCGGCCGCTGAAGACGTCACCGGCATCGCGCGCGGCGTCGCGTTCCAGCTGGTCGAGGCGCTCGGCGTGCTGGAGCGGCAGAAAGTCTCCGAGGAAGTCAAAGGGCTCGATCAGCCGTCGCGCGCGATGTTGCGCAAGTACGGCGTGCGCTTCGGCGCCTATCACATCTATCTGCCGCTGCTGCTCAAGCCGGCGCCGCGCTCGCTCGCCACCCAATTATGGGCGCTCAAGTACGAGAGCCCGCAAGCCAAGGGCCTCGACGATCTGCTGCACCTCGCCGCCAGCGGCCGCACCTCGATCCCGGTCGAGAACGAAACGCCGAAGCCGCTCTACCGCACCGCCGGCTATCGCGTCTGCGGCGATCGCGCGGTGCGCGTCGATATTCTCGAGCGGCTCGCCGATCTCATTCGTCCGGCGCTGGCCTGGCGCGAAGGCGTGAACGGCGCGAAGCCCGCCGGCGCCTTCGATGGCCGCGGCTTCACCGTGACCGGCGCCATGACATCGCTGACCGGCGCCTCGGGTGAGGGCTTTGCCTCGATCCTGCGCTCGCTCGGCTATCGGCTCGACCGTCGGCCGAAACCGGCGGAGCCGGACAAGCCGGTGGAATCTGCGGTGTCTGCCGCCGATACGGCGGTCGCGGCCGATGCGTCGCACGTTGAAGCACCGGCTGAGCCACAGGTTGAGTCCGCCGTTGAAGCGGCGGCGGAGCCGATCGTCGCAGACAGCCCGCAAGCGGCGATCGAGTCGGCGCCGGTTGCCGCGGCGGTGCCGGATGTCGTGCCGGTGCGCGTGAAAAGTTCGCTGTCGCTTCTGCCGACCACCGATTTCTTTCCGGAGGCGATCGCTCCGATCGCGCCGGCAGAGCCGGTGAAGGAGAATGCGTCCGAAGCCGCGGCTGCTGAGGTGGAGAGCGCCGAACCGGCTGTCGCGGTGATCGCCGAAGCGACCGCGCCGATTGCCGAAACCAGAGACACGCCGGCGGATCAACCCGCGCAAGCTGCGGCGGAATCCGCGACTGAAGCTCCGTCCGCACCGGCGGAGCCGGAGTTCATCGATGTCTGGCGAGTGGCTGGGCGATCGGAGCGCCGCCCGCATCAAAAGCGTCCGGCGCGGCGCGAGCGCATAGCGCACGGATCGCAACAAACTGCGCAACCGGCAGCGCCGCAACCTTCCGCAAACGGCGATGCAGGGGCGCCGACCGAACAGGCAGCGGCTGCCGCCGAGCCAGCGGCTGAGCAAAAGGACAAGCGCGAGCACCGCTCCCGCAATTTCCGGCCGCGCCCCGAAAGCGGCGAAAAGGTCGCCGATCGCCGCGACCGCACCGAGCGTCCCGGTCCGAATCGGCGCGATCAGAACAACGACCGCAGCGACCGCAAATTCTCAAAGCCGGGGCGGCGCGACCGGGGCGCTCCGGTCGACCGTGCCGAACGCGACCTCTATTACGCCAAGCCGGGCGCGCGCCCCCGGCCAAGCAAGGAAGCGGATCCCAACTCGCCTTTCGCCAAGCTGGCCGCGCTCAAGCAGCAGCTTGAGGACAGCGCCAAAGAGCGCCATTGAGCGCTGGCGTTAAATCGCCGGTACAGGCGGAGAATGCCGGGCTCGACCGGCAACGCATCGACAAATGGCTCTGGCATGCGCGCATGGTGCGCACCCGCAGCGCCGCCGCTGCGCTGACCGCCGCCGGCCATGTCCGGGTCAACGGCGTGCGGGTGAAAGCCGCGAGCCACCCGGTGCGGACGGGCGACGTCGTCACGCTGGCGCTCGATTCGTCAGTGCGATTGGTCCGGGTCGAGGGTTTCTGCGAGCGGCGCGGCGATGCCGGGGCGGCGCGGGCGCTTTACCGGCTGTTGCCGGCCAAATAGCGGGTCCGGCCAACGTGTCCGCTGAACTTGCCGGGTCTTGTGGCGTGCGCTAGTGAGCCTGCGGAGCCAGCAATGACCTATGTCGTCAACGAAAATTGCATCAAGTGCAAATACATGGACTGCATCGAGGTTTGTCCGGTGGACTGCTTCTATGAAGGCGAGAACATGCTGGTCATTCACCCCGACGAATGCATCGATTGCGGGGTTTGCGAGCCGGAATGCCCGGCCGAGGCGATCAAGCCGGATACCGAGCCGGGCCTCGAGCAATGGCTGGAACTCAACGCCGAATTCGCCAAGACCTGGCCCAATATTACCGCGAAGGGCGAGCCGCCGGCCGACGCTAAGGAGTGGGACGGCGTGCCGGACAAATTCAAGAAGTTCTTCTCGCCTAAGGGCGGAAAAGGCGACTAGCGCACCGCTGGTCGGCTGCGTTAACCGCACACGTAAATTTGTGACGTCCGGGCTATCGAAGCGGCCATTTACGGTCGCCTAAATCGTTGATTCACATGGAAAACCATTGATTTTTGCACAAAATGTGATATATTGCCTGAAATCGCATGAAAAACGACGCCGCCATACCGCTCCCCCGTTCGGGAGCATATTTTTTCGGCGGATAACCCAAGGCGGCTTAGAGGACGTGGTTCCCACGGAACGATAGTGGCAGGAAAAGTGCGTCAAAGATCGAAGAAGGGTTCGGACGGAATGAGCCGGGAACCTAAGAAATCCGCTGCGGTGCGGCGGACATCACCGGTCTCGCGCGGCGCTGCGCGCGGGGCTCCCGCAGCCAAGGTGCTCGGCCGCCAAAAGGCGTCGAGTGAAGGAGTTTTGCCCGGAATGCCTATCCAGAAGAAGACGACGCAACGCCAAGGCTTCAAGACCAACGAATTCATCGTCTATCCCGCTCATGGGGTCGGCCAGATTCTGGCGATCGAAGAGCAGGAAATCGCGGGGGCGAAGCTCGAACTGTTCGTCATCAACTTCATCAAGGACAAGATGACGCTGCGGGTGCCAACCGCCAAGATCATTTCGGTCGGCATGCGCAAGCTTGCGGAACCGCCGATGGTCAAGCGCGCGCTTGAGACCCTCAAGGGCCGCGCCCGCATCAAGCGCACCATGTGGTCGCGCCGCGCGCAGGAATACGAAGCCAAGATCAATTCGGGCGACATCGTCGCGATCGCCGAGGTCGTGCGCGATCTCTATCGGTCGGACACGCAGCCGGAGCAGTCTTATTCCGAGCGGCAGCTTTACGAAGCCGCGCTCGACCGGCTGTCACGCGAGATCGCGGCGGTGCAGAAGGTAACCGAGACCGAAGCGGTCAAGGAAATCGAAGCCGCGCTCGCCAAGGGCCCGCGCCGCGGCCCAAAGCCTGAAGCCACTGCGGAGGCCGAAGCTCCCGGCGAAGAATCGGCCGAGGAAGAGGCGGCCTGAAAAGGCCTAACCGACGAATAACAAAAACCCGGCAGCGATGCCGGGCTTTTTTGTTTTGCGGCGTCACGCGCTGCGCAAATGTCGGTCGCAATAATCAGAAGAACGAGAAGAATGGCCGCCGTGCTGGCCGCTCTGGCGTGTCGGATTCCGGTGCCTGCGCATAGTGTCGTGCCGGACGGCTGGCCGTGCGCGCCGGCTTCGCAGCCTTGGCGTTGACCTGCGCCAGCATTGCGGCATCAACGATTGGCTGGCTTTTCAACACCGCCAGCGGAAATTCGCGCCGCTCACGATGCTCGTAAAGCGGTCCACCAGGCGCGGCGTTCGCCGCCGCAAGCTGCGGATTGGGATAAATCGTGGGGCCGTTCAGCCAATAAATCGGCACTGCAACGATCGCCAGCACGGCCACCATCACGCCAAAATAAACCAGCAATGACAGGCCGAGGCCCTCGTCGGCGTTACGCATGATCTATGGAAGCTCCCAGCGGCCAAATGGTTCCTTGCGCGCGCTGCCGTGAGGCATGCGCATGGAACTTTGGTCAGGTCTTCCCGGCACGGCGGGCTTTCACCCGCGGCGCCGTTAGACGTCCAGGCCCTCCACCGCGACCGCGGTGAATTGCCTGCGGGTCGGCGTCATCATGTGCCAATCGCCATCCACGGTGCCGGCCAGGATCTCGATTTCGAGAATGGTGAAGGCCCCTTTGCTGGTGCGCACTTCGCCGATCTTCTTGCCGGTTTGAAACGCCACCGTGGCCATGCCGCAGGCCGCGGGATTGGCGACCTGGCGATTGACCGCGATCATGGCACCGCGCGGATCATGCTCGCCCATCAGCTGCACGAAATGCGCCACCTCATCCTGGGTGTCGCAGATCACGCCGGTACCGATCCGCACCTGATCGGGAGTGTCATCGTGCGCCGGCGGCGTGGCGGCGAGACCCGCCGATGAAATGCTGGCGGCGGCGAGCAACGCAATTGCAATCCGGGTCGGGCAAAGCATGACGGTTCTCCTTTGCGTTGCGAACGAGCAAGGGAACCCCGACGTTGCATCACGCCGCCGTGACGCCGATCACAATATTTTTTTCGCGGCAATGGAACCGCGCGGCGGGTTTTCGCGGTTCCTGCGCGGAACGGTGACCGTTGCCCGGCGTTTAGTTCGAGGAAAACCATAGTGGAGAGTTTCACATGACATACGAACCGAATTCCGATCCGAATTCATTTGCGACGCGCGACCCTAACCGCATTCCGCCGCGACGCGATGCCGGCAATAGCGGCTGGATCGTCGGGGCCATCATTGTCGTTCTGTTGATTGTCGGCCTGTTCTATTGGGGCGGCAGCCGCAGCGACACCGCCAGCAACACCATGACCGCGCCGCCTTCGACGATCATTGGCTCGGGCACCACTGCTCCGCTCGCGCCGCGCACCACCACCGGCTCGGGCACCACGTCGACCCTGCCGTCGGCCACGGCTCCGACCGATCGCGCACCGGTTGCTCCGGCCAATCCGAATACGACGCCGCCGGTCAACTCAGGCAAGTAGCCGCACCGGTCATCGTGGATCACGAGCGCTCGCGCCGATTGGCGCGAGCGTTTTTTTGCTGACGGCAACGCTGCACCGAATCAAATGGCCGGGCAAATGCCCGGCCATCTTTATGTCTCGTTGCTGACGCCGCTCAATCGGTTTGCTGGATCGCCGACACCATCCACGGCCCGCCTTGCGCGCGGCGGAAGGTCCAGTACTCGGTGCCTTCCTCGGGGCCTTCGGCGATCTCGACGACGCGGCCGCTATTGCGGTCGACCAGCGCGTCGTTCTGCTGGTAGCGCATCGCCACGGTCGCGTAATCCTCGTCACCCTCGCGCCACGCCTCGGCGAGGTCGCCCTGCAACAGCTTGACGTCGCTGATCTCGTTGCGCACGCCGCGGCTGGCATTGGCGGCGAGCTCTTCGGCGTAATAGGACAGCATCTCCGGCGTCACCTTCTGTTTCAGCGCGGCGACGTCCTCCTTGCTATAGGCGGTCTGCACGTCGCCGAGCGTGCGCTCGAAGGCGTCGAAATCTTCCGCCTTGATCTCGATCGGCGTGCCATTGTCGCTACCAGGGGAGGCGCCAAGCATGCCGGCGAAACCATTGCCGCCGGCCGCACCGTAGGCGCCGGTTGCGTTTGGATGCATGTCGCTGGTCGCGACCATCGGCGCGCCGGCATAGGCCGATGATGGCTGCGAGCGGCGTTGCCACCAGGCCCAGGCCAGACGCGCGACGATCACGACGAGGCCGATCTGCAACAACAGGCCGAGCATCGAGGCGAAGCCGCCAAGCCCGGCGCCGAAGCCGTGACCGAACAACATGCCGAACAGTCCGGCGCCGAGGAAACCGGCGGCGAGGCCGCCGAGCAGGCCGCCGCCAAACAGGCGGCCGCCGAGCAGACCGCCGGTGGCGGGCGCAGGCGAGGCGGCTCGTCCGAAGGTCGAGCCGGACTGGCCGGGTGATGTCATCGAGCGCTCGATCGGACGCGCCGCGTTGGGTGTCGTCGCGGTCGGCGGGGGCGCCGAATAGGTGCGGGTGCCGCGGCTGCCGGCATTGAAGCGCGGCGCGGCGTCAGCCTGGACGGCGGCGAAGGCGAGCGTGACGGCAACCGCCAGCAGCGCGATCGCCGAGCGAATTTGGAAGCGAGCCATGTGTTTCCCCTGTGGACGCCCGGATTCCGGCCCGGGTCGTTTCCTGGAATTGTGCCTTATATGGTGCGCCCAATTGTGGCCTGAAAGGTGCCTGGGGCCGCGGCGTTTCGCCGCTAATGCCGCGAAGCCGCTTATTCTGCTGCGTTCGCGACGGCCGCCGGGGGCGGTTGACTGCGCCAGAGCCATGGGCTGATTGCCAACGCCGCCAGCATTCCCAAAAGCTGCGCGATAATGAAGAACGGCACTCCCGCAGGCGCGATACCGGCGAATGTGTCGGACAGCGCCCGCGCCACTGTCACCGCCGGATTTGCGAATGACGTCGAGGCGGTGAACCAATAGGCCGCGGCAATGTAGAGCCCGACCGCGCCAGCGACGGTAGCGGGCGCGCGGGCGACACAGCCGAAGATCGTCAACAGCAGACCGAATGTCGCGACCGCCTCCGCGAGCCATTGGCCGGGACCGGTCCGCCCATGGGTCGAGAATTGCCAGACCGGCAGCTCGAACATCAGATGGGCGACCCATACGCCAAGGATCGCGCCACATAGTTGCGCGGCGAGATAGAGCGCCGCCATCCGCCACGGCAATGCGCCGCGCAGCGCGAAAGCCAGGCTGACGGCGGGATTGAAATGCGCGCCGGACAGCGGACCGAAAATCAGGATCAGCACGGTGAGCATGGCGGCGGTCGGCAGCGTGTTGCAGAGCAGTGCCAGCGCATTGTTTCCGCCGGCGAGGCGCTGCGCCATGATCCCGGAGCCGATCACGGTGGCAAGCAGGAACGCAGTGCCGAGCGCTTCGGCGACGAGACGTTGCGCCGGTGACGGCATCAAGTCGGCTCTTTGGCGATTGCGCCGCTGACGCGGCCGATTTCTTTCAGCTTCGCTTGCAGCGACAGCCGGTCGAGGCTGTGGATAGGCAGCGCGACAAAAATGCCGATGCGCTGATGCAGCATGCGGTAGGCGTCCTTGAACGCCAGCGCGATTTCCGCCGGAGAGCCTCGCACTTCGGCCGGATCGGGAACGCCCCAATGCGCGGTCATCGGCTGGCCGGGCCAGAACGGGCAGGTTTCGCCGGCGGCATTGTCGCAAACGGTGAAAACGAAATCGAGCGCCGGCGCGCCGGGCCTGGCGAATTCGCTCCAAGATTTGGAGCGCAAGCCGAAGGTGTCGTAGCCAAGACCTTGCAGCAGCTGGATGGCGTGCGGATTGACCGCGCCCTTGGGCTGGCTGCCGGCGCTATAGCCCCGAAACGTGCCTCGCCCAAGCTCGTTCAGAATTGCTTCGGCAATGATCGAGCGCGCCGAATTTCCGGTGCAGAGGAACAGCGTGTTGAACGGTCTCTCAGTCATGGCTACGCCGTGCAGCAGGCTGATGCGGTTTTGTTGACGGGCTTGGTAGCCGACGCAGGGACGCAGCATGCGTTGGCATGAGCGACGCGTGCTTCATTCTCGCCGGTGCCGTCGCCGTAGCTGATGGTTTCGCCGGTGGTATGGAACGTCTCCCATGAAATACCGGCCGGATCGTCGATCCAGGATTTTTCCGACTTGGCGTAGCAGCAGGTGGTCTCGCCTTGCTCGATCACGGTTCCGCTGGCTTCCTTCAGCCGCGCATAGACTTCATGCAATTCCGTCGGGCTTTCCACCTGGATTCCGAGGTGATCGAGCCCCGGCTCCCGGCCGCGCGTTGAGATCGCGAAGTTCATGCGCGGATCGTCGAGCATCCATTTTGCATAGTCGTCCTTGACGACGGCGGGCTTCGCGGCGAACAGCGCCGAATAGAAGCTAACGGCTTTGCCGATGTTCTCGACCGAGACGTGAACGTGCATGCGTTTCATGATCCAGTCTCCTCCGCGGTTAGACCGCCACTTTGGTTCGCCTTTTGATCTTCGCTGCCGGGATGCATGCCGTCGGCGTGCAGGTCGCCGCGCCCTGACAACAATTTTCGGTCAGGAAGCCGAGCAGCTCGTTCATGACCTCGAAGCGCGCCGCATAGATCATCGAGCGGCCGTCGCGCCGCACGGTCACGAGCCCGGCCTGACGCAGCCGGTCGAAATGAAACGTCAGCGTATTGGGCGCGAGCTTGAGCCGGCTGGCGACGGCGCCAGCTTGCATCCCCTCCGGTCCGGCCTGCACCAGCAGACGAAACACGTCGAGGCGATTTTCCTGCGCCAGCGCGGCGAGGGCGTTGACGGCGTCGGAATTTTTCATATTTCAATGATTATTGAAATAATCCGGCGGCGTCAAGAGATATTTCAGTGATTATTGAAATGATGAATTGGCCATACAGGACGGGGAGGACTCTAACGGCCGCCTCACTCCACCACGATCTTGACCGACGCGCCGGGATTGAGCTTCTCGCCCGGATTGAGGCCGTTGAGCACCAGAAACCGCTCGTGCTTCTTGTCCGACACCGCCATCTTGCGCGACAGGCTCTCGATCGTGTCATTGGCGCCGACATTGACGATCTTGATGCGCAGCGGCTTGGCGTTCTCGACCTCCAGCAACGTCATGCGGCGGAAACTGTTGAGTGAATCGCGGAACGCCTTGTCGGTCGCTGCGGTCGGCTTCTTGGCGGCAAAGATGAAGCGGTAGACGTCGGAGCCGAACCGCACCGCGTAGAGCTTGAACGACCATTCCTTGCCGCGCGCGGTGGCGCCTGCCGCGGGGAAGCCGTTGATGGTGAATTGCTGGATGCTGCGCGGATCGACATTCTCGATCCAGCCGGAATTGAGATAGTCCGGCAGCGTCTGCTCGGCTGCGACCTGCACCACGTCGAAGCGCAGCGCCTGGTCGCCGCCCTCCTGGATGCCGAGCACCGCCTGCGCGGTATTGTCGAGCGTGAAGTTGGGTGGCGCGAGAAAAGTGAAGCCGAGTTTGGGATGCAGGAAGCGGCGGCCGCGCACAAAGCCTTCGCTCGGGTCCTCGCCGTAAACCATGCCGTCGAGGCGGGCAAGGTATTCGGCGCGCTCACGCGCGCCGGTGCCCGGCGTGCCGAAGGCGCGCGCATTGGCCTGCGCATTCTGCACCCGCTCCGGCGTTGCCGGATGGGTGGCGAGGAAATCGCTGGCGCGCGGATCGGCATCGCCGCCCGGCGTCTTGAGCTCGCCGAAGCGCTGCATGTCGCCGAGGAAGCGCACCGCGCCGTAAGGATCAAACCCGGCGCGCGAGGCGATGCCGATGCCGAGCCCGTCGGCCTCGAATTCCTGGGCGCGCGAGAATGAAGCCAGCGTCAGCTTCGACTTCGCCAGCGCCAGCGCACCGACATCGGGGTCCTTCAGCACGTCGTTGGCGATGGTCGCGATCATCGCGGTCTGCCGCGCCTGGTCCTCGCGGATCTGGGCGTGGCGCGCGATGACATGCGACATCTCATGCGACAGCACCGAGGCAAGCTCGGAGCGGTCATTGGCAAGTGCGAGCAGGCCGCGCGTGACATAGAGTTGGCCATTCGGCAGCGCGAAGGCGTTGATCGCCGAGGAGTTGAGGATGACGACCTTATATCGGAGCTCGGGCCGCTCCGACGCCTTGACCAGGCGGTCGACGGTCTCGCTCACCATCGCCTCGAGCTTGGCGTCGTCATAGACGCCGCCATAGGAGGCGACGATGCGGGCGTGCTCGCGCTGCGCCGGGGTGTCGATTTCGCTGCGCGGCGGCGGCTGCGGCAGCGAGACCCGGACAAAGTCCGGAGAGCTCGTACACGCCGTGAGCAACGCGCCGACAAGCACGAACAGAGCGGTGTACGGCGACAACCGCGCCGATGTAACGCGTGGTTCAGTCACGGGATCAGCTCGATCTGCTCCGGCCGGGTCGCCTCGATGATCGGGCCGCTGCGCATCTCAATAATGCCCCGCACCCGAATGCGCTTGCCTTGCAATTGCTTAGGCGCAATCCCGGCCGCTGTAAAAAGCCGGGCGTCGCGCCGCGCAATGATGACGCTGAAATCGCGGGTGAAGCGGCGCCCGAAGTTGACGTAGGTCGTCGCCGAACTATCGCGAACAGACAGAACAACCCCCTCGACAAGCGTATATCGGCCTTTGTTCGCCCGAATATCGTCAGGATTTGCGGCGGATTTCGGCCGCAGTTCCGGCTCCGACCAGAGCCCGCGGCCGGCCAGGCGCGCTTCCGCCTCGGCGGAAAAAAGCATGTCGGCGCAAGGCTTTGCGCCGATGCGGGTGGCGACCCAGGCATGACCGTCGCGCAGAAGCGCCTGCTGCACAGAGGGTTCTCCGACATAGGCATAAGCCACGACGCGGCCATAACGTTCTCGGACGCGCCATGGCTCTCGCCAAGTCCTTTCAGCGTAACGGTTTTTCCGATCACCAGCGCCTCGAGCGCGGCCTTGCCGGCGCGCCCGGCGGCGCTGTCGGCCGGCGGCACTTCGAGCCCGGCAAGCCGCACCTCACGCCGGTCATCGGTCATGAAAGTGCGCGCATCCACCGCCGCGACACCGGTTACACCGCGGCTTATTTCGCCGCCACAGGCTTTGTCGGCGCTTGTCGGCGCATTCTGCGCGATGCCCGGCGCGATCGTCGCCAGCGCACACAGCGCGAGATGCAAAACTCCGAATATGATAGATCGCCGCATACGGTCCCGTAGCTCAGCAGGATAGAGCAGCGGTTTCCTAAACCGAAGGTCGGAGGTTCGACTCCTCTCGGGACCGCCAGCCTCGCTGGTCATGCTTGAAGCGCTAGCATTTCCCGAAAAATGTCCCACCGACGACCCCGGTGGAACTTTTGATTCGCGCTTTGAGTCTTCCATTGCAAGCGACCATCGCGAATGTGCCGGGGACCGTCGAACTACGCCTGCCGGGCCGCAAGCTCGGTATAGCGTATCGGCGCCCTCGCTAGGCGCGCCTTGAGGCCGGGCGGACGGCGGCCATCAAACTTTTTAATTGCGGCGACCGGAGATTCTTTTAGTTCGTCGCGCAGTCATCCAACGTGTCTGGCCTGTACCATTTCTCACGTGACGACTTTTTGCGGAATTTACGGAGCGTGCTCATACAGACTGAAACGCGCTCAGGCACTCAGATGTCTTGTGTGATGTCGACGCAGAGATCGGTCAAACTACTTACGTATTCTCGCATCAAAAAAGTGAGCAATTGTGAGCAGAACGTTTGCTGGATGTAGATTACCGCTTTGCAATCGTACGTAGAAGTGATTCGGCGGCCACGAACTGGGACAAAGCTACCCAGTGATGAACGCTCTGGGGGGATGCACCAGCAGCGGGTCTATTCTGCCATGACTAGAGTTCTTGTCGTCGATGACGATCGTTCCATTGGCGAAGTAATTCAGGCTTCGCTAGCGCGTCAAAACTGTGAGACCGTGCTGGCGCTGGACGGATACTCGGGCATTCGCGCCTTCGATTCATCCGAGTTTGATCTGGCAATCGTCGATATCTTCTTACCGAGCATTAGCGGCCTCGAAATGATCGGGAGAATTCGGCAGCGAACGACGACGATGCCAATTCTCGCAATGAGCGGATTCAGATTTCGCGGCTTTATGAGTCCGCAACGTGACTTCCTTCATGTGGCGGCAACGCTTGGTGCGACATTCTGCCTGCCCAAGCCGTTCTCACCGCAGCAGTTGATGGCGGCTCTGGCCGCGGCTTTCGGTCGGCCATTTTTGACGGTCGTTCAACAAGACACCAACGGCTCTTGAAAGGTCCGCATAATATGACGGCCCATAATTCTCAATCCGACGCGACATCCATTTCGCTGCCTCGAAATCGCGTGACGTCCGAGTTAAGTCAATTTGAATCAGGTCTTGTGTTTCGTGCGCGAATGGGAGCCTCGGAGGAGGCCAGCGCCGCAATTGCCCACCAGCTCAATGAGCCTTTGACCGCGCTGTTGTTTTATTTGCACGATTTGAAGGCGCAAGCTGAGCACTCGGCCGACGCGCCGAGTTCTGGTCCGATGACGGGCATGGTGGAAAAGGCGCTCAAAGAAACGGAGCGCGCTTGCGACATTTTGGCACGGACAACGCAAGCCCTCAGGACATCGCCGGCCGTCGAAGCTGCTATCGCTCGCGGTCGCGAAGCGATTGCCAACTGGGCCCGAGATCAAAATATGAAAGGGTTGAGCGTTGCATCATCGGCTCAACCTGACTTTCAACGACGGATCCTCACCCCGCGCGAACAGGAAGTACTGGTTCTGATCGCGGAAGGCGATTCCAATAAAGAGGGTGGGCACAAGCTTGGAATTAGCCCGCGAACATTCGAGGTCCACCGGGCGCGCGTTATAGAAAAGGTCGGAGCCAGGAATACGGCCGATCTGATACGCAAGACAATGAGCAGGCCGGAATGACCAGTCGTACATGTAGGTTCGTGTCGGCCGTAATGGGCGCGCCCTGCGTCCGCTTCAAAGAAGCGTCTACTTCTTGAGCCTCGGTACTGCCGAGCCGGGCCTGGCGGAGGAGAAATTTCGTCTGGCTGTCGAAGCCTGTCCGAATGGCATGGTGATGTTCGACCGTGACGGCAAGATGGTCATGGTCAACATGGAGGTCGAACACCAATTTGGCTATCGGCGCGAAGAGTTGATTGGCCAGTCCGTCGATAAGCTGATGTCGGCGCGTCTGCGCAGCCGCGATACCCTTCACCGCGAGGCGCTCGAACGGTGGCCGCTTACGTTACGCAAGGGAAGGGCGCTTGATCTTCTGGCGTCCCGCAAGGACGGCACCGAATTTTCCGTCGAGATTGGCCTCACGCCGATTCGCACAGGCGACGAATTTCTGGCCTTGGCCGTGATCGTCGATGTCAGCGCTCGCAAAGATGCCGAACGGCACTTGGTGCAGATGGAAGGAAGATACCGCGGGTTGCTGGAGGCGGCTCCGGACGCGATGGTCGTGGTGAATCAGAGCGGCGAAATTGTTCTTCTCAACGTTCAGGCGGAGAAGCAATTCGGGTATCGCCGCGATGAGTTGCTCGGACAGAAGGTCAAGAACATCATACCGGAAGGCTTCGCGGAGCGGCTGATAGCCGATGGTTTGCGATCTGCGGAAGATGCGTTGGCCCAGCAGATCGGCACCGGTATTGAACTGCACGGACAGCGCAAGGACGGAACCGAGTTTCCTATCGAGATCATGCTCAGCCCGCTGGAAAGCGCCGAAGGCACCCTGGTCACCGCTGCTATCCGGAACATCAGCGTTCGCAAGAACATGGAGCGGTTGAAAGATGAGTTTGTCTCCACCGTGAGCCATGAGTTGCGGACGCCGCTGACGTCAATCTCCGGCTCTCTCGGTCTGCTCATGGGCCAGTGGGCAGGCAAGCTGCCGGACCCGGCGGCGCGACTGCTGGAAATCGCCCATAAGAACAGCCAGCGTCTGGTTCGACTGATCAACGACATTCTCGATATTGAGAAGATAGAATCCGCCCGCGTTGTTTTCAGTATGTGCCGGGTCGATGTCCGCTCCCTGGTCGATCAAGCGATTGAGAGCAATCGCGGGTTTGCCGAAAGCTATGGCGTGAATGTCCGGCTCGACACCGCATCGGTAGATGGGGAGGTGAACGCCGATCCCGACCGACTGGCGCAAGTCATGGCTAATCTTCTTTCGAACGCGATCAAGTTCTCTCCCGCGGCCGGAGAAGTCTTGGTGGCGCTCGGCAAGGACGGAAACATTATCCGTGTATCGGTCCGTGACCACGGCACCGGAATTCCCCCGGATTTTCGACCGCACATTTTCGAGAAATTTGCCCAAGCGGACGCGACGAGCTCCCGGCAAAAAGGCGGCACAGGCCTTGGCCTCAGTATTGTGAAGCAAATTGTGACGCGCCTCGGGGGAGAGGTCGGCTTTGCCGATACGCCTGGCGGCGGCACGACCTTCTTTGTCGATTTACCGGCCTGGCCGGGTGTGATCGTCGGAGGTCCGATCCCGCAATGATGTCAACTCTCAACCGTAGCCGTCCCCTTTCCGTTGACCGTGTACTCGGTTTGACGGCCGAGTCGTTGCGCAATGTCTCGGGTGCAAAATGAGTTTGCTTCGTATTCTTCACGTCGATGATGAGGCCGACATCCGTGAAGTCGTCGAGATCGCGCTCGGTCTCGACTTGAATTGCGCAACTCGAAGCTGCAGCTCGGGCCAAGACGCACTGGCCGTCGCCACGCAATGGTTACCGGAAATCATTGTGTTGGACGTGATGATGCCAGTGATGGATGGTCCGACTACGCTCGCGCGTCTGCGCGAGAATAGGTCGACGGCAAAGATACCGGTTGTCTTCATGACCGCACGCGCACAAAGCCGGGAACTCGATCTGTTTCTGTCGTTGGGCGCCGCCGGCGTGATCTCCAAGCCATTTGATCCGATGACGCTCGCGGCCTCGGTGCGAGCCTACCTAAAGCCGGCCGAAGTTCTGGCGGATGCTCGCCTCACCGCGCTCCAAACCAGTTTTCTACGGCGGGCCGCGGATGATGCAGCGGTGCTGAGAAATTACCGGCGTACTGCACAGGATGGAACGGTTAGTCAAACGACGCTTGCCGGCATCCGAAGGATCGCGCACGGCCTCGCAGGGGCCGCCGGCATCTTTGGCCTGACAGAAATCGGTGATGCGGCCGCAAGTTTGGAAGAGACGATCGTTAGCAAAGCCGAGACATCGGCTAATTGCGATCAAATTATCGCTGCTCTCGATTCGCTGCTGGTTCGCATCGGCTCGGACCTTGCGCGCAGCGCCGAAACCTCGCCGCCTTTGATGGCGTCCTTCGCCTGAGGTGGCTAGATCGGGGCGGAATTCTTGTCTGGATTTTCGTCGCAAACTCAATGAGCGGCAGTGTCGCGCGTCATCCACGTACGGACATATCCCTACCGAACGATTAGCGGCGCATTAGTGAATTGAGCCTTTGATCGGCTCAGGGAGATATCGGTAGAAATGGAAAAAGGCCGCGCCACGTCGATGATGCCGCGGATGCTTATCGCGGACGATGATCCGGCAATTGTAAGAATGATCGCCGACTACTGCACCAAGGCGGGTTTCGACGTCGAAGTCGCGGGCCAAGGACTACAAGCCCTGATCATGGCGAATCGGAACCATCCCGAAGTTCTGGTTATCGACGTCAATATGCCCGGGCTCGACGGCCTCTCGGTCTGCGTGCGTTTGTGTGATCCGGCCAAAAGATCGTTGGATATGGTCGTCGTCACGGGGAGCCGGGATCCGGAAACCGTTGAGCGGTGCGAAAGCATTGGCGTTTTCTATGCCCGCAAGGGGCCCGACTTCTGGAAGAATCTGGCGGAGGCGCTTATTGAAATATTTCCGGCTATGGTCGACCAGATCAGAGAGTTGCCGCTGAACCTGGCTACCGGAGAAGTGCGAAAACGCCCTTGTGTATTGGTTGTTGATGACGACCCAACTATCGAAGTGTTTCTTACGAGCAGACTCGCCAAGTACGGCATCGAGACGTTGTACGCATCGGATGGATTGCAAGGCTACCGACTTGCTTGCAAGAAGGAACCGAGCGTCATTATCTCCGACTTTTTTATGCCAAACGGAGATGCGCTTTACCTTCTATCCAAGCTACGCACCAACCGCGGGACGGAGAATATCCCGGTCTTCGTGTTTAGCGGTCGCCAACTTGATGACTTAACAAAGCAAAGCTTGACGCGGGAAATCTGCGGTCATCCTGGGGCGGCGCAGTTCTTCCGAAAGACATTCGACACCGACGAGCTTTTCGCGGCACTTCAAAAATTCTGCGCGTTTGACATGAGTCGAGCAGGCTAAGGCTTGCTTAGGCAAGTCTAGTTGGGCATCATTCATTCCGAAGCGGAATCGGTACAGCAGGATAGAGCAGCGGTTTCCTAAACCGAAGGTCGGAGGTTCGACTCCTCTCGGGACCGCCAGTGCGCCACAATTGGCGAATAAGCTCAACAAAATTGGCCGCTGCGACCGGGCCGTCAGCGATAGGCCTATTTAGGCGGGCCTATTCAGGCCATGGGCCGGCCATGCTAAACGGATCGCGCTTTAAACGGGAACCCGGCGCCGCATGATTGGTCTTGTCCGCATTGCCTTGCGGCGCCCCTATACCTTTGTGGTACTCGCGCTGGCGATCCTCATCATCGGGCCGCTATCGGCGTTGCGCACGCCGGTCGACATCTTCCCCGACATCCGAATCCCGGTGATCGCCATCATCTGGAATTACACCGGCCTGCAGCCCGATCTGATGGCCGGGCGCATCGTCACGCAATCGCAGCGCGGTTTGACGACGACGGTCAATGATATCGAGCATCTCGAGGCGACCTCCTACAACGGCATCGGCGTCATCAAGGTGTTCTTCCAGCCCAACGTCGACATCCGCATCGCCAATGCGCAGGTCACCGCGGTGATGCAGACGCAGCTCAAGCAGCTGCCGCAGAACTCGACGCCGCCGCTGATCCTCAACTACAATGCCTCGACCGTTCCGATCATCCAGGTCGCGCTGTCGGGCTCCGGCCTGTCGGAGCAGACGCTCGCCGATATCGGCCTCAATACCGTGCGCACGCCGCTCGTCACCGTTCCCGGCGCCGCGATCCCGTTCCCCTATGGCGGCAAGACCCGGCAGGTGCAGATCGATCTCGACTCCGAAGCGATGCAGGCGCGAGGTCTTTCGGGGGCGGACGTCGCCAACGCTCTGGCCGCGCAAAACCTGATCACGCCGGTCGGCTCACAGAAGATCGGCGGCTATGAGTACGCGATCCTGCTCAATAATTCGCCGCAAGTCATGTCGGAACTGGGCGACCTGCCGATCAAGAGCGTCAACGGCGCCATCGTCTATATCCGCGACGTCGCCCATGTGCGCGACGGCAATCCGCCGCAGACCAACATCGTGCATGTCGACGGCAACCGCTCGGTGCTGTTGACGGTGCTCAAGAACGGCTCGGTGTCGACGCTCGATATTATCAGCGGCATCAAGGCCAAGGCCGAGCAGCTCAAGCCAATCCTGCCGGCGAATTTCAACGTCTCGATGATCGGCGATCAGTCGATGTTCGTGCGCGGCGCGGTCAGCGGCGTCATCAAGGAAGGCGTGATTGCCGCGGCGTTGACCAGCCTGATGATCCTGGTCTTCCTCGGCAGCTGGCGCTCGACCGTCATCATCGCGACCTCGATTCCGCTCTCGGTGCTCGGCTCGATCGCGATCCTCGCGGCGCTCGGCGAGACGCTCAACATCATGACGCTCGGCGGCCTGGCGCTCGCGGTCGGCATCCTGGTCGACGACGCTACGGTGACGATCGAGAACATCAACTGGCATCTCGAGCAGGGCAAGGAGGTCGAGCCGGCGATCATGGACGGCGCGGCGCAGATCGTGACCCCGGCCTTCGTATCGCTGCTGTGCATTTGCATCGTGTTCGTGCCGATGTTCTTCCTGCCGGGCGTGTCGCGCTTTCTGTTCGTGCCGATGGCCGAAGCGGTGATGGCGGCGATGGCCTGCTCGTTCCTGCTGTCGCGCACCCTGGTGCCGACCATGGCCAATTATCTGCTGAGAAAGCACGCGCCGCATACCGACATGCACGGCCGCGACGGCCCGCTGCCGCGCTCGCGCAATCCGCTGGTGCGCTTCCAGCGCGCCTTCGAGCGGGGGTTCGAGCGGATTCGGCTGGGCTATCGCGAGCTTCTGGTGATGGCGCTGGCGCACCGGGCGGTATTCCTCGGCTGCTTTCTATTGTTCGTGTTCGCCTCGTTCGCGCTGGTGCCATTTCTCGGCCGCGACTTCTTCCCCTCGGTCGATGCCGGGCAAATTCTCATGCACGCGCGCGCTCCGATCGGAACCCGTGTCGAGGAGACCGCCAACCGATTCGCCGAAATCGAGAAAGCGATCCGCCAGATCGTCCCGCCCGAGGAAATCGCGACCATTGTCGACAACATCGGCTCACCGGTCAGCGGCATCAATACGACTTACAACAACACCGGCACGATCGGACCGCAGGACGGCGATATCCAAATCAAGCTGTCCGAAGATCACCGGCCCACTGCCGACTATGTGCGAACGTTGCGCGAGGAATTGCCGCGCCGTTTCCCGGGAGTCACGTTCTCGTTCGTGCCGGCCGATATCATCAGCCAGATCCTGAATTTCGGCGCGCCGGCGCCGATCGACGTGCAGGTTCGCGGGCCCGATCTTGCCGCCAATTACGCCCACGCGCAGAAATTGCTGCAACGGTTGCGGCATGTGCCGGGGCTGGTCGATGTCCGCATCCAGCAATCGCTGAGCAGCCCCGGCTTCAACGTCGACGTCGACCGCACCCGCGCTCAATCGGTCGGTTTGACCGAGCGTGACGTCACCAACAGCATGGTGGTCAATCTTGCCGGCTCGAGTCAGGTCGCGCCGACCTACTGGCTCAATCCCGACAACGGCGTGAACTACGCCGTAGTGATGCAGACACCGCAATACAAGATGGATTCGCTCAGCAGCCTGCAGAGCCTGCCGATCACCGCAGCCGGCGCGCCCTCGCAGACGCTCGGCGCCATTGCCGACTTCACGCGGGTGAACCGAAGCGCGGTGGTGACGCAATACAACATCCAGCCGGTAGTGCAGATCTACGGCACCACGCAGGGCCGCGATCTCGGCGCTGTCGCAGCCGACGTGCGCGAGGTGATCGAGGGCGCCGCGAATGACGTGCCGCAAGGTGCGCAGGTTGTCTTGATGGGGCAGGTCCGCACCATGGACGCCGCATTCAGCGGTCTTCTGTTTGGCCTGCTCGGCGCCATCGTGCTGATCTATCTGCTGATCGTCGTGAACTTCCAATCCTGGGGCGATCCTTTCGTCATCATCACCGCACTGCCGGCCGCGCTCGCCGGCATCGTGTGGATGCTGTTTGCGACCGGCACCACCCTGTCGGTGCCGGCGCTGACCGGCGCCATCATGTGCATGGGCATCGCCACCGCCAATAGCGTCCTGGTGATCAGCTTTGCCCGCGAGCGTCTGGCCGAGATCGGCAATGCGGCGCAAGCCGCTATCGAGGCCGGTTTCGTGCGGTTCCGCCCGGTTCTAATGACAGCATTTGCCATGATGATCGGAATGGCGCCGATGGCGCTTGGTTTGGGCGAGGGCGGCGAGCAAAATGCGCCACTCGGCCGCGCCGTGATCGGCGGGCTGATCTTCGCAACCATCGCAACCCTGATGTTTGTTCCGGTCGTTTTTAGTATGCTGCATGAGCGAGATAGCAGGGCGCCCGCCCGAGCGATTGGAGAACCGCATGTCGCCTGAGCCCGCCGGACCGGTGGTGTCACGCCGCGGGTTGCGCATCGCCGGCCTCGGCTTGGTCGCGGTGGCGGCCACCGTGGTGGCCTCGGGGATCATGACCCGCAAGATGGCGGATGCGCGGCTGAGCGAGTGGACCGAAACCCAAGCCGTGCCGGTCGTTGCCGTAGCGACTCCGGGCACCAAAAGCCTGAACTCGACGATTGATCTGCCCGGCCGGCTCGAGGCTTATTCGCAGGCGCAAATTTTCGCTCGCGTCAGTGGCTACGTCAAAGACCTCAAAGCCGATATCGGCACGCCGGTGAAGGCCGGACAGGTGCTCGCCGAAATCGACGCTCCCGATCTCGATCAGCAGATCATGCAGGCCGAAGCCGACGTCACCAGCGCGCAGGCCAATCTCGGACTGTCGCGCGCGAATCTCGATCGCGGACAATCGCTGATCCAGACTGGCGCGGTGTCGAAGCAGGATCTCGATCAGCGCGGCGCCGATTTCGCCAACAAGCAGGGCCTGGTCAAATCCTCTCAGGCCAATCTCGATCGGCTGCGCGTGCTCGAGAAATACAAGCGCATCACCGCGCCGTTCGATGGGTTGGTGACGGCGCGCACCACCGATCTTGGTGCGCTGATCAATGCTGGCGCCGGCGGCGCGGCCTTGTTCGTGGTCTCGGACATCAGCCGCTTGCGGGTTTATGTGAACGTGCCGCAAATCCACGTGCCGGGTGTTCGCATCGGCACCAAAGCCCAGCTCAATGTGCCGGAATATCCGCAACGCAGCTTTGCTGCGACGGTGGAGGCATCGTCGCAGTCGGTCGACGCCGCATCCGGCACCACCCGAATCCTGCTGAGTGTTGAAAATCCCAACAATGATCTGATGACCGGCGCCTTCGCAACGGTTCGTCTCGCGCTGGCGGGTACTGAGAAGGCGATCAATGTCCCGGCAAGCGCGCTGATCTTCGATCAGAGCGGGCTGCGCGTCGCGACCATCGGCGCCGGTGGCCGCGTCCTGCTCAAGACGGTGACGATTGCGCGGGATTTTGGCAGCCAAGTCGAGATCGGATCGGGGCTGAGCGCCGACGACCGCATCATCACCACGCCGCCGGACGGTATTGCGTCCGGCGACCAGGTCCATATTGCGGGTGAGCCGAACGCGATCGGCCCCGCCGAGGCGCTTGAAAAGCGCGAGGCCGTCAAGCCTCGCGGTTAAATCGCAGGATCAGCGCCGCCTGAAATTCGGCCGCCGCTGCTGCGGGCCGGGCGAAACGGCGTCGCCCTTGTGGCGGAAGCTGATGCGGCCGCGCGCCAGATCATATGGCGACATCTCGACGATCACTCGGTCGCCGACGCCGGTGCGGATGCGGAATTTACGCATCTTGCCGGCGGTATAGGCGAGCACTTCGTGCTCGTTATCGAGCTTCACCCGGAAATTGCCGTCCGGAAGGACTTCCGTGACGGTGCCGTCAAATTCCAGCAATTCTTCCTTCGCCATTCGCAAAGCCTCCAATCAGCGCGGCGCACGGTGGCCGGCCTGTCGGCGCGGCTCACGCATGAATGTAACAGCTTCAAGCCCGGCTGGCTCGCCCTTCGGATGGTTTTGCGGAGCCGCGGGTGCATGGCTTTGCGGCTTGATCGGTTGGGTCGATGCCAATTGGGCCGGACGGTTGCCGCGCTGGTCGCGGTGCTGATTGTTGTCGCGGCGTCCATGATTGCGCTGGCTTTTACCGTGACCGTTATGGCCATTGCGGCCATTGCCGCGGCCTTCACTGCGGCCATTGCCCTTGCCGTGGGCGGCCGGCTGCGACGCTGGACGTTGCCCGGTGCGCCGGTCGGTCGAGGGGATGGTTTGGCGGATCAGCCGCTCGATATCGCGCAGATAGGCGGCTTCCTCGTGATCGCAGAACGAGATCGCGATGCCTTCCGCCCCGGCACGCGCGGTGCGGCCGATGCGGTGCACGTAGCTTTCCGGGATGTTCGGCAGGTCGTAATTGATGACGTGGCTGACGCCATCGACATCGATGCCGCGGGCCGCGATGTCGGTCGCGACCAAGGTGCGCACCGAGCCGTCGCGGAAGGCCGCGAGCGAGCGCTCACGGTAGTTCTGCGACTTGTTGCCGTGGATGGCGTCGGCCTTGAAGCCGCTCTTGAGCAGGCCGCGGACCACCTTGTCGGCGCCGTGCTTGGTGCGGGTGAACACCAGGACGCGGTCGATCTTTTCGGTCTTGAGGATCTCGGCGAGCAGCGAGGGCTTTGCCGCCTTGTCGATGTGGATGATGCGCTGGTCGACCCGCTCGACCGTCGAGGCCTGCGGCGTCACGGCGACGCGCGCCGGATTTTGCAGCATCTGGTCGGCAAGCCGCGTGATCTCCTGCGGCATGGTGGCCGAGAAGAACAAGGTCTGGCGCTCCTTGGGCAGCATCGCCACGACTTTCTTGATGTCGTGGATGAAGCCCATGTCGAGCATGCGGTCGGCTTCGTCGAGCACCAGCACTTCGACCTTGTCGAGGCGCACGGCGCGTTGATCGACCAGATCGAGCAGCCGGCCCGGCGTTGCCACCAGCACTTCGACGCCGTGCGACATGTCGCGGATCTGGCGGTTGATCGGCACGCCGCCGATCGCCAGCGTGATCGCCAGCGGGCGAATGTTCTTGCCGTAGGTGCGGAAGCTGTCGGCGATCTGGCCGGACAGTTCGCGCGTCGGCGACAGCACCAGGACGCGGCAGCCTTTGCGTTCGGGGCGCACGCGCTTGGCCATGATCCGCTCGAGGATCGGCAGCGCGAAGGCCGCGGTCTTGCCGGTGCCGGTCTGCGCGATGCCGATGACATCGCGGCCGCTCATGGCGAGGGGGATGGTTTGGGCCTGGATCGGGGTCGGGGTGATGTAGTTCTCAGCCGCGAGGGCGCGGGTGATCGGCTCTGCGAGGCCGAAATCGTGAAATGAAGTCAAACAGGTTCTTTCTTATGCGACGAGGCGGCCGCACCGCTGATGCGGCCGGCGGACTCGCGGGGTTTAAGACATCCCGCGTTGCCAGGGTTGTCGTCAGTTCAGGAAGCGGATGGGCGGGGCGAAACCGTTATTGGTTCCGTGCACGCGGCCCGCAAAGCCCAAGACAAATCACGTTTGGGCAAATCATCCGCAGCGGTCATATGGCAGGTGCTTGTGTTGATTACAAGGCACTTTGGCGACCATGGCGCGCAATGATGAATAAACTGCGCTCGTGCTCTGCGCCGGCGTCGATGGACAAGGCCGGCCTAATCGGGGATTGTGGCGCCGAAAGCCGCTAAAAAGGCTGAATAAACCGGTTGGAGACGCCGATAATGCCGTTTTCTGGAGCCTCGAAGGCTCTTGCTCGCTTCACTGTGCTCGACCTGACCCGCGTGCGCGCCGGCCCGACCTGTGTGCGGCAACTCGCGGACTGGGGCGCCAAGGTCATCAAGATCGAGCCGCCGCCGCATCTCTCGGAAGGCGAGGCGGCAGGCGGTCCGCGTGAAAACTCCGACTTCCAGAATCTGCAGCGCAACAAGCGTGCCATGACGCTCGACCTGAAGTCGCCGCAGGGGCTCGCCGCTTTCAAGCGGCTGGTGGAGAAGGCCGACGTCGTGGTCGAGAACTACCGGCCCGACGTCAAAGACCGGCTCGGCATCAATTACGAGTCACTGCGCAAGATCAATAAGGGCATCGTGCTCGGCAGCATTTCCGGCTTCGGCCAGGACGGCCCATACGCCAAGCGGCCGGGCTTCGATCAGATTGCCCAGGGCATGGGCGGCCTGATGTCGGTGACCGGTGCGCCTGGCGGCGGCCCGATGCGGGTCGGCATTCCGGTCGCCGATCTGACCGCCGGCTTGTTCTGCGCGCTCGGCATTCTGACGGCGCTGCTTGAGCGCGACGTGTCCGGCGAGGGCCAGTGGGTGTCGAGCTCACTGCTGCAGGCGCAGATTTTCATGATGGACTTCCAGGCCGCGCGCTATCTCACCGAAGGCCAGGTGCCGAAGCAGGCCGGCAACAATCATCCGACCTCGATCCCGACCGGCGTGTTCAAGACCAAGGACGGCTACATCAATATTGCCGCGGCCGGACAGGTGATATGGGTCCGGACCTGCCAGGCGATTGGCGCGCTGGAACTGATCGATCGTGCCGACTTCAACAGCAATGAATTGCGCTCGAAGAATCGCGACGCGGTCAATGCCGAGATCGAGAAGCGCACCGTCGGGAAGACCAGCGCGGAATGGATCGAAATCTTCAACAAGGCCGGCGTGCCGTCGGGTCCGATCTACGCGGTCGATCAGGTCTTCGCCGATCCGCAGGTCAAGCATCTCGGCGTGGCGCAGCAATCGGCGCGCTCGGACGGCAGCCGGCTCGGCTTGCTCGGCCAGCCGGTCACGCTGTCGCGCACGCCGAGCAAGATTGCGACACGGCCGCCCGATCTCGGCGAGCACACCGACGAGATCCTTGGCGAATTCGGCTTCAGCGCCGACGAGATCAAGGCGCTGCATGAGACGAAGGTGGTTTAGTTTTGATTTGTCGTCATGCCCGGCCTTGTGCCGGGCATCCCGATTGGGGACGCAGTGCCTCCCTGGGCGAGATGGCCGGGACAAGCCTGGCCATGACAAGTGAATGCACAAGGAGCCCGGAATGACCCAGACCGACAAGATATTGTCGCGCAAGGAAGGCGGCGTCGGCTACCTGACGTTCAATAATCCCGAGCGGCACAACGCCGTCTCGCTGGAGATGTGGGAGACTGCCTCGGACTACCTCGACGAATTCAGGAACGACAAGTCTGTCCGTGTCGTCGTCGTCACCGGAGCCGGCGGCAAGGCCTTCATCTCCGGTGCCGACATCTCGAAGTTCGAGAAGGAGCGCTCGACGCAGGAAGGCGTCGACCGCTACAACGCCGCGGTCGACAAGGCGAGCAACGCCTTCTACGATTTTCCCAAGCCGACCATCGCCATGATCCGCGGCTATTGCCTTGGCGGCGGCGTCGGCCTCGCTTTGTGCTGCGACCTGCGCATCTGCACCGAAGGCTCGAAATTCGCCGTGCCGGCGGCGAAGCTCAGCATCGGCTACCGCTATAGCGGGCTGAAGAAGCTGGTCGATGTGGTCGGGCCGTCCTTCGCCAAGGAAATCTTCTATACCGCGCGCCAGTTCACCGCCGCCGAGGCCCAGATGATGGGCCTGGTCAATCGGGTGCTGCCCGACGCCGAGCTGGAGGCCTACGTCAAGACCTACGCCGAGATGATCGCCGGCAATGCGCCGCTGACGGTCGATTCCGTCAAGTTCATCGTCAAGCAGGTGCTGACCGACGAGAGCGAGCGCGACCTGAAGGCCTGTGACGACATGGTGCAGGCCTGCTTTGCCAGCAGCGATTACACCGAGGGCCGCAAGGCCTTCATGGAGAAGCGCAAGCCGCAGTTCACCGGCGGTTGACGGCGGCCCCGGGCAACGCCCGTCCCGCGACCGGACTCTACTCGCCGGGATCAATCGGCGCGGTCGTCTTGACGGTTGTCGGCCTCAGTTTTTTCGGATCTGGACGCCCCATAGGAACCAGGGTCGTTTTGGCCCCGTCCAGAGTGTACGCATTTAAGTTGGCGTATGTCACGTACAGGACGCCGTTGACCATGATCGGCGCTGCCGAGCAACCGCCTCCGGACCACAGCCGTCCGCCATACGAGGCGGCATAAGCGCTCGCGCGATTCCCGATGCAGGTGTAGAGTACGCCGTTGGCATATGTCAGTCCCTCGCTTACCGATGGGGTTGTGATGGTCCAGAGCGCGGCCCCTGTGCTGGCGTCATAGGCGCCGAGCGACGTGCAACCCGCGGCGTAGACGACGCCGTTTGCATAAGCCGGCGCCGGCGGGATGCCGCAACCCGAACCGCCCGTTGCAGTCGCCCAACCGAACGATTGGCGCACAAACGAGTCGCTTGCAGTGACGAAGCCTTCGTCGCTCGCCACCGCCGGCGCCGACAATGTCCCCGGGAAGGTGAGTGAGAAAGAACCGCCGGTATTGTTGGTCGTGCCGTTCAATTGTGTTCCGGATGCCACCCAGCCCCTTCCGTCAGTCCCTAAAGCAATCCATGTCGTCAGCGCGGCCCCCGAGAGGGTGGTAACTGTGCCGGTTATGGCACCGTTCCTCGCTTTGAGAACATAAACCTTGCCGTCGGCGGCGGGGGCATACAGCGAGCCGCCGCGGATTGTCAGCCCGCCGGCGATTGCGCTGCCGATATTTGTTGTCCAGGCCGGGGTGCAGGTACTGCCGTTGGTATGGCAGTTGTAGGGATAGGCGATGACGTTTCCGTTGCTGTCGGAGAAAAACACTTTGTCGTCAGCGGCGGCGGGCGTTAGGGGGTTAATACCTGCGTTGGGCATCGTTGCCGTCCACAGCAACTTTCCGGCCAATGAAAAGGCGCGGACGACTTGGTCGACGCCGCGCACAAAGATCGTGTTGTTGTACACGATGGGTATTTTGCTGTTTCCGAACCCGTCCAGCACTTTCGACCAAATGCGCGTGAGTTGCGAAACATTCCCGGTGTTCACAGTATTCTCGTAAGGATTAAAGCTGCGCTTGCTCGGCCCCCAGCCGCCTTGCGGCCAATCTACAAACACATTGTAAGAAATCTGCGCGGCGGCATCAGTGCGTCGCTCGACGACCGTTACCCAGTGGCGGCCGGGCTGAGTGCTCGCGGGAACCTGAAAGGTCGCGGTGACCCTGCCCTTCGCGTTGCTGGTCGTAAGCGCGACATCGGTCGTATCGAAGTACACATCGATAACGGTCGAAGCGTCAAATCCCGTAGCCTTGACCGTGACGTTCGTCGCGGGCGCGCCTGCGGCGGGGGTGAGAGAGACGGTGGCGTGTGCAGAGGTCAGCGATGTCAACGCAAGCGCTGTCACCATCGCCAAAACGAATATACTGAAGCTCTTCATAAGTGCCCCCTCGGTGTAAGGGGCGCCGGCCTCAAAAAATTAAAGAAAATTGATGTTGCGCCCCATTGCTATCGTGATTGCGAGCAGGAAACGTGTCAATGCCGAGGGCGCCAACCGTCATGGAACAAACGCGAGTCGCAATTCCCAGATAGCTGACCAGACCTTAAGCGCGCGATAGCTGTCGAGGTCATGCCGGGCTTGAGCGGACATCCATGATGCGCTGTTTCGAAACCGGCTTTGCGTGGGCGCAAGTCACACCTGTGCCCTGACCAAGGCCGGCAAGGCCATGTGCTGGGGCTACGATGACCATGGCCAGCTCGGCAACGGCACGCCGGGGACAGACGAGCATAGCCCGATCAAGGTAATGGGGTTCTAGCCGGCCGTCGCACGAGGTTCGCAGCTGTAGCCCCTGGCAGCCTTCCGAGCGCAGGGGGGCGTATCGGTGCACCTGCGCGCATCTGGCCGCATTGGCCCGGAAGTGCTAACTCCCGCCAATAACAGTTCAGGTGAGGACCTCATGTATTCAGATCTCAAGCTCTATATCGACGGACAGTGGCTCAACGGCGAAGGCCGCAAGAGCGAGGACGTCGTCAATCCGGCGACCGGCAAGGTGCTGGCGAAACTACCGCATGCCAGCAAGGCCGATCTCGACGCCGCGCTGGCCGCGGCCGACAAGGGCTTCAAAATCTGGCGCGCAACCTCGGCCTATGACCGCTCCAAGATCATGCGCAAGGCCGCCGATCTGCTGCGCGAGCGTCACGAGCACGTCGCCACGGTGATGACTCAGGAACAGGGCAAGGTTTACGGCGAGTCGCGCATCGAGGTGCTGACCTCCGCCGACATCATCGACTGGTACGCCGAGGAAGGCCGCCGCGCCTATGGCCGCATCGTGCCGGGCCGCGCCAAGGGCGTGCGCCAGATCGTCCTCAGGGAGCCGGTCGGCGTCGTCGCCGCCTTCACGCCGTGGAATTTCCCGACGCTGACGCCGGTGCGCAAGATCGCCGGCGCGCTCGCCGGCGGCTGCTCGATCATCATCAAGGCGTCGGAAGAGACCCCCGGCGGCTGCGTCGAGCTCGTGAAGTGCTTTGCCGATGCCGGGCTGCCGGCCGGCGTCCTCAACATGGTGTTCGGCGTCCCGGCGGAAGTGTCGGAGTATCTGATTCCGTCCGACACCATCCGCAAGGTGTCGTTCACCGGCTCGATCCCGGTCGGCAAGCATCTCGCCGCGCTGTCGGCCAAGGGCATGAAGCGCACGACCATGGAGCTCGGCGGCCATTCGCCGGTCGTGGTGTTCGCCGACGCCGATCCGGAGAAGACTGCCGACACCATCGCCGCCTTCAAATATCGCAATGCCGGCCAGGTCTGCATCTCGCCGACGCGGTTCTACGTGCAGGAAAATTCCTACAACAAGTTCGTCGCCCGCTTCACCGAATACGCCAAGAACATCAAGCTCGGCGACGGCCTGGAGAAGGGCACCACGATGGGCCCGTTGGCCAATGCGCGGCGGCTCGACGCCATGGAAGCGATCATGCAGGATTCCAAGGCGCGCGGCGGCAAGGTGATGACCGGCGGCTCCCGCCACGGCAACCAAGGCTATTTCTTCCAGCCGACCGTGATCACCGACCTGCCGGACGACAGCAAGCTGATGACGCAGGAACCGTTCGGCCCGATCGCGCCGATCGTGCCGTTCAAGACCTTCGACGAAGTGGTCGAGCGCGCGAACTCGCTCGAATTCGGGCTGGCCGCATACGCCTTCACCAATTCGAGCGCGCAGGCGCAGGCGATCGGCGACGCGATCAATTCGGGCATGGTCGGCGTCAACAGCGTGGCGATCTCGACGCCGGAAACGCCGTTCGGCGGCGTCAAGGAGTCCGGCTACGGCTCCGAAGGCGGCATCGAGGGGCTCGAGGCTTACACCAACGTGAAGTTCATCAGCCAGGCATAAGTACGCGGGTGCCTCGTTCTCGCTCAACGTAACGCGGCGCCGGTTATTTTGCCCCGACTGCCATCGCCTTCTGGCACGCCTGCCACAGCTTCATCGGCGTCGCCGGCATGTCCATGTGATCGGCGGCGCCGTTCGGGATCGCGTTCGACACCGCGTTCATCACCGCGGCGATCGCCGCCGTGGTGCCGGCCTCGCCGGTGCCCTTGACGCCCAGCGGGTTGGTGGTCGCCGGCACCGAATGGATCGCCTCGCGAAACTCGACCGGCATGTGGTGGGCGCGTGGCATGCCGTAATCCATCAGCGAGCCGGTCAGCAATTGCCCGCCGGCGTCGTAGATCACCTGCTCGGTCATGGCCTGGCCGAGGCCGTTCGCCAGGCTGCCCTGCACCTGGCCTTCGACGACCATCGGGTTGAGCATGTTGCCGCAGTCGTCGACCGCCGTGTAGCAGGCGAGTTCCAGAAAGCCGGTGTCCGGATCGATCTCGACTTCGGCGAAGTGCACGCCGTTCGGGAAGGTCAGCGGCGTGTCGGCTTTCTCCTTGCTGTCGAGCGGCTCTGCGAGCTGGCTTTTGGCGACCAAGTCTTTCGCCTGCCTGGCGGTTTCGAACAGCGAGATCTTGCGGTCGGTGCCGACCACGGAGAACTGTCCGCCGCCGTATTGAATGTCGCCCTCGGACGCTTCGAGCAGCAAGGCGGCGGCCTTCTTGCCTTTGGCGAGCATCACCTCGGTGGTGCGCAGAATCGCATGCGTCGCAGCCATCGCCGAGCGCGAGCCGACCGAGGCGAAGCCCGGAATCTCGAACGCGGAATCGCCGTGCTTGTGAACGATGTGCTCGCGGGAAATGCCAAGCCGCTCGGCGAGGACGCGGCCGAACACCGTGGCGTGCGCCTGGCCGGTCGATTGCACGTTGAGCGCCATCACGAGTTTGTCGTCGCCGGGAAACTGCAGCAGCGCGCCTTCGGTCGGCAGCGCGCCGGCATGTTCGAGCATGCAGGAAATGCCGATGCCGCGCAGCTTGCCGCGCCGCGCCGACTCACGCCGGCGCTTGTTGAAATTCCTGTAATCCGACAGTTCGAGCGCCTTGGCGAAGGCGCCCGGGAAGTCGCCGCTATCATAGGTCGTCGTGACCGCGGTCTTGTACGGCATCGATGACGGCGGGATCAGGTTCTTGCGGCGCAGTTGCACCGTATCGATGCCGGTGATCCGCGCTGCCTCCTCGACCGCGCGATCCAGCGCGTAATTCGCTTCCGGCCGGCCGGCGCCGCGATAGGGCCCGATCGGCGCGGTGTTGGTGAAGACGCAGCGCGAGGAAAAATCGATCTTCGGGATGCGGTACATGCCGGGCAGGCAGCGCGCAACATTGTTGGTGTTGATGCCGACGCCGGCCGGCGAAATGTAGGCGCCCTGGCCGCACAGATGCTTCATCCGCAGCGCGAGGAACTTGCCGTTGTCGTCGAGCGCCAGCTCGACGTCGGTCGAGGCATTGCGGCCCTGAGTGTCGGTCATGAAGGCTTCCGACCGCGTCGACATCCAGGCCACCGGCCGCCCGACCTTCTTCGCCGCGACCAGCAGCGCCGGATATTCCGGATAGGTCGGGGTCTTCATGCCGAAGGCACCGCCGACGTCCTCGGTGGTGACGTGCAGCTTGGCGGGCGGCACGCCGAGCACCGGCGCGGTCTGGTTGCGCACGGTGCCGGCGCTCTGCGAGCAGACCCGCAAATTATAGCTATCGGTTTTCGCGTCGTAGGATGCGTTGGCGCCGCGCGTTTCCATCGACATCACCATTAGGCCCTGATGCTCGACGGTGACGCGGGCGACGTGCGGCGCGCTCCTGATGATGGCGTCGACCTCGCGCTCGTTGTCGGCGCTCTCGACCATTCCGGGCCAGTCGACCGCGATGTTGCCTCGCGCTTCGGGGTGGATCTGCGGCGCGCCGGGCTTGACTGCCTCGCGCGCGTCGACGACGGCGGGCAGTTCCTGATAGTCGACCACGACCAGATCGGCGGCGTCCTGCGCCTGTCCGACCGTCTCGGCGACGACCATCGCCACCGCTTCGCCGACATAGAAGACGTGCTCGGCGGCCAGCGTCGGCCGGAACGGCTGCACCAGATTCTTGCCGCCGCGCCCCGGCAAGGGCGGATGCTTGCCGCAAGTGGCGAGCCCGGCGGCTTTCATGTCGGCGCCCGTCAGCACCGCCAGCACGCCCTTGGCCTTGACGGCCTGAGCGGTATCGACCGAGACAATCCTGGCGTGGGCCTGCGGCGAGCGCACGAAGACGGCAAAGGCCTGGTTGGGAAAGCGGGCGTCATCGATGAAGCGGCCGGTGCCGCGCACCAGCGCGTCGTCTTCGAGCCGCACTTCGCGCTTGCCGTGGTGGGCGATGGTCTTGCTGTCCATGTCGTCTCCGGCGTCGTGAAGCCGGCCATTTATAACGCAAAGCGCGTCGCCGGACAGGGGCTTGCGCCTGTTCGCGGTCTGCGGCAGTCAACAATGCATTGCCGCATCGGCGGCGTTTGTTTTTTCCGAGGGCGAAATGGCCGGCCTGCGTACGATCGACACTCATACCCATGTGCTGACCGAGGAGACGATCGCGCTTCTGAACAAGGAGACGCCGAAGGCGGCGGTGAGGCTGACGCCGATCGACAAGGACAATGCGACGCTCGAAGTCGCCGGCGTCGCCTACCAGCCGTTTCCGCGCGGCGGCTTCGACGTCGAACAGCGGCTGCGCGAGATGGACGCGGCCGGCGTCGACGTCCATGTCCTGTCGGCGACGCCGCAGACCTATCTCAACAATCAGGAGGCGGCGCTCGGCATGACGGCGGCGCAGATTCAGAACGAGCAGATCGCCAAGCTGATCAAGCAGCAGCCGGACCGCTTCATGGGCATCGGCACGCTGCCGATGCAGGCGCCGGAACAGGCCGCGGCGGAACTACGGCGGATCGTCAGGACGCTCGGCCTGCGCGGCGCGATGTTCGCCTCGAACGTGATGGGCAAGAATCTCGACGATCCCGGATTCGAGCCGATCTGGGCGGCGGCACAGGAGCTCGATGCGCTCCTGTTCGTGCATCCCAATAATGTCGCCGGCGCCGACCGTCTGAGGTCCTATTATCTCGCCAATCTGATCGGCAATCCGCTCGACACCACGATCGCGGCGGCGTCATTGCTGTTCGGCGGCGTGTTCGACCGTTATCCGCGGCTGAAAGTCTGCCTCGCGCATGGCGGCGGCTTCGTTCCCTATCAGGCGGCGCGCTGGACCCACGGCTGGGACGTGCGGCCGGAACCGAAGAAGAATGTGACGCAGCGGCCGGTCAACATCACCGACCATTTCATCTATGACACCATCCTGCATTCCAGGGACACGCTCGAACTGATGATCGAACGCGTCGGCATTTCGCGCGTCGTGCTCGGCAGCGATTACCCCTATGACATGCAGATGACCGATTGCGTCGCGCATGTGCGCTCACTGGCGATTTCGGACGCGGCCAAGGCCAGCATCCTGCACGATCGTCCGCTCGAACTGCTGGCCGTAAAAGCGTAGAATCGCATGCGGTGGGCGATACTTAGCGCCGCCGGCGACATTCATTCGCATTTTAGTCAAGCTGTCGCGACGCGGTAACACGCTTGCTTTTGTCTGGGGGCGTTGCTCAAATTCGCGCCGGGCCGGGAGGAATTTTGCTGACCGGCGGGCTTGAACTGCGGTTATTGCAGGCGACGGTTGCCGCCGAAATGCAGCCGAAACAAAAAGGGGGAAAGCCATGGGAAGGACATTTTTCCGCAAGGCGGTGAATCTGACGTTGCCGGCTTGCTCGCTCGCTTTGGTCCTGGGTGCCTTCAGTCCGGCGAATGCCGCCTGCACGGCGACCGGGTTCTCTCGCGACAGCATCAACCTGACGGCCGCGCTGATCAATCCGAGGAACGTCAGCGGCGATGTCGACGCGACCGGATGCAATATCGCCATCTATTATGGGCCAGGCTCGCGCGGCGTGGTCGACGGTGCCAACATTCACGACGCCAACTATTACGGCATCGTCAACAATGGCGGCGACGTGACCATCCAGAACTCCAACATATCGGACATCGGAGAAAAGCCGTCATTCAACGGGACGCAGCACGGCGTTGGCATCTACTTCGCCTTTGGCAGTGCTTCGAAAGGCACCATCCAGAGCAATATGGTGTCGCGATACCAGAAAGGCGGCATCGCCGTTAATGCGTCGGTGAGCAACGTCAATATTCAGCAGAATACCGTGATCGGGCTTGGCCCAGTCGATTTCATCGCGCAGAACGGCATCCAGGTCGGCTACGGCGCCAAAGCGCAGGTTCAGAACAATCTGGTGACCGGCAACGCCTATACCGGCGCGAACTTTGCGTCGAGCGGCGGCATCATCGTGGTCGGCGGCGATTGCTATGGCGGCCCGCTGGCCACCAACATTCAGGTGCAAAACAATACTGCGTTGGGCAATGACGTTGGCGTCTGGTTCACCAATCTCGATGCGAGTTGCAACGCGCCGGCGGCGGCGACCAGAAACACCGCGCAAGGCAACACGCTGATCGACAACGAGGTGACAAATACCACCGGCGACGGCGCGACCGGCTATCAGGCCGGCATCTCCGATCAGGGCAATGGCGACACGATCCAGAACAACGACACCTGCGGTCCCGGTTACACGCCGCCCGGCCCTGGCACCGTGGATGTGTTCGCAATCGATACGACCTTCACCAATAACGCCAAGGTCAAGAACAACACCGTCTGCGGGGGCGATCACGAACCCGGCGGCGGCCATGGCGGCGACCATGGGCACGGCGGTGGCCACCGGCATGATTGGTGGTGGGGGGCGGCGCACGCGGTCGGCCATGGCAAGCGAGCCGCAGCCGCCAAATAGCGAATTTGACACTCAAGGGCCGAGATCCCCGGGCGCCTCGCCCGGGGATTCGTTTCGCACCGTGGGGCGTGCGGCGCGAGGTCTTTTTGTGGCGGGCTATTGTACCGATTCCGCCGGATCGAGCGGCAGCTTCACCGGTTGCTTTCGCGTCGCGGACAGGTCGAGCGCCTTGGTCAGCATCAGATTGCGGTGCGCCTCCTCGACGGTCGCTGCCGGCGAGGGCAGGCCGAGCGAAATGCGCGACAGCCACGACACGGTTTCATCCGCCATCGGCCCGCGCAATTCGCCGAGCGCCATGTCGCCGGGCGGGTAGCTGCCCATGAAATCGACCAGCCGCGAGGCGTCGGGGTTGTAGCCTTCCGACTGCGGCTTCGACACCGCCAGCACGATGTCGCGGTGGGTGTCGTCGATCGTCAGCACGCCGGTGGTGCCGACGATGCCGACTTCGAGGCTGTAAACCGCGGCCGGCCAGGTCACCGGCAGCGCCCATGAAATGTTGAGATGATAGATGGTGCCGTCCGAGAACATGATCATGCCGGCCGTGGCGTCGATGCCCTGATAGGCGGGGCCGAGCACCTTGTCGACCGAGCGCGCATAGCATTCGACCGGCGTCTTGCCATCGAGGCACCACATGCAGATGTCGAGCATATGGGTGCCGGAAATCACCATCGGCGAAATCGACGACGGATCGTCGGTGCGCTTGTAATTGTCGATCGCCACCAGCCGGTTCATGAAGGCGCGCGACGTGACGAGGGTCACATCGCCAAGCGCGCCCGTGCGACACTTTTCCTTGGCGGCAAGCCAGCGGCGGCGGAAGCGCTGGGTGTAGCCGACCACCGCGTCGAGTCTGGCGTCCTTGATCGCCTTGAGCACCCGCGCAGAGTCCTTGAGATCGGTGGCGAGCGGCTTCTCGATCAGCATTGGCAGGCCGCGCTCGACCGCGGCCAGGATCGGATCGACGTGCAGGTGCTCGTCGGTGCAGATGATGGCGGCGGTGACTTCGGGGCGGCGCAGCAGCTCGTGGTAGTCCTGGGTGACGAAATCGGCGCCGATCTTTGTCCCGACTTCGCCGGCGCGGTTGGGGCTTTGCTCGGCGAGACCGATCCATTCCACCGCCGGGTGGCGCGCCGCGACCTCGCCGCGAAACAGCCCGACGCGGCCGCCGCCGATAATGGCGAGGCCGACAGGTTTGGCGGATTGTTTGGTCATTTGTATCCACTATCATTCCGGGGCGCCGCGCAGCGGCGAACCCGGAATCCAGAACCCTGCTTTGTGCTCGCGTCTCGATTCCGGGTTCGCGCCTTCGGCGCGCCCCGGAATGACGACTAAGTATTCAACCCGGCGCGCACCTTCTGCTTGAACTCGGCGATCTGCGAGATCGTCTCATTGGTCAGCGGCAGGTTGATCGGCTCGCCGCGGTCGGCCGAGAGATCCGCGGCGCTGTAGGTTTCCATGACCCGCCGCGCGCTTTCCGGCGTCACCATCACCGGCGTGTTCCTGATGCAGGCTTCGAGAAAATGGATGGTCTCGGGGCCGATGCCGCCGGCGAAGACATTGTCGACCCATTCGCCCGGCATGGTCGACATCGGAAACACCTGGCCGCTCTTTTCGGTATTGAGCCAGTTGTCGCGCTGGGTGTCGTCGAGCGTCAGCGCGCCTTCGGTGCCGGTGATCTCGATCCAGGTCGAGCAATAGTTCGGATAGCTCTCGGGGAAATTCCAGCCGCCGCCGATCATCACCACGACGCCGTTGTCCATCGTCACGGTGGTGAACATGACGTCGTGCGAGCCGTTGACCGGCTGCATATAGCCATAAGCGCCCTGCGAATAGACCTTCACCGGCTTGGCCGGCTCGAGCAGCCAGAACACGAAGTCGAGGTCATGGGTCGATTCCATCACCACCGGCGACAGCCGAACGCGCTTGGCAATCTTCTTGCCGAGTGCGCGCGACAAATGCCGGCTGACCAGCACGGAGACGACCTTGCCGAGCGTGCCGTCGACGATCTTCTTCTTGGCGTAGGCGATCTTGGTGTTGAAGCGCTGCGAATAGCCGATGGTGAATTTGAGGTTGTTGCGCTTGGCGAGCAGGATCAGTTCGTCGGCTTCCCAGAGTTCGAGCGCGATCGGCTTTTCCAGCATCACGTTCTTGCCGCCTTTGAGGCAGTCGCGCGCGATCGGGTAATGGTTCGCCTCGGGCGTGGTCGAGACGTAAACCACCGAGATGCTTGGGTTGTCGAGGATCTCCTGGTAATTCAGCGTGGTCGCCGCCGGCTTGTACAGCGCCTTCACTTCGGCCAACCGATCCGGCTTGATGTCGCAGAGGTGGAGTTTATCGACCAGAGCAGTGCGTGACAGCGTGTCCGCCCGCAGGCCGCCAATCCAACCGACGCCGATCACGGCCGCTTCTACAGTCTTCACAGGCGCTTCCTCGTTTGTTTTGGCTCGCACGCCACCCTAGGCCAAGTCGGGAAATGCAAAAAGCCCCGCCGCTCGCACGACGGGGCCTTGGTATTTCAACAGGCTGAAAGATCAGGTGCCGTATTCGTCGTGGCGGCGCATCCATTTGCCCATGTTGCCGTCAGGACCTTCGTTGCGGCCGAGCGGCGCGAGATCGAGAAAGCGATAGGCGCCGACCAGGTCCTCGCCGGCACGGGCATAGGACGAGTAGGTGTGGTAGATCGTGCCGTCACTGTCCTTGAAGAACATGCTCTCGCCGTGCAGTTCTTCCATCGTGCCCTTCTGCATTTCGAAATTGTATTCGACCGGACCGGCTTCGAGCTCGGCTTTGCGGAATGAGACCTGGAAGTCGTAATTGAAGTCGCTATGCAGCGACGACACCCATGGGAACGTCCAGCCCATTCGCTTCTTATATGCTTCGATGTTCGCGACGCTGGTGCGTGAGACGGCGGCAAATGACAGATCATTGTGCTCGAAATGCTGGCGCGCCGCGTCGACGTGGTCGGAAATCAGCGAGCAGCCGGGGCAGCCAGCCTTCCAGTCCGGGCCATACATGAAGTGGTAGATCATCAATTGGCTGCGGCCGTCGAACAGGTCGCCGAGCGTCACTTTGCCTTTGGTCGAATCGAACATGTAATTTTTGTCGATCTTGACCCAGGGTAGCGCCTGCCGCTCGACGGCGATCGCGTCACGTTCCCTGCTCATCGCCTTTTCGCGGACCAGCAGTTTCTTGCGGGCGGCAAGCCATTCGTCGCGGGTTCCGGTCTTGTGGTCGGTCATAATGTGCCTCCTACATCTTTGGCGTGATCCAGCCGATGGCGCCACCGCCCGGCTGCCGGAGAATGCCGATTCGCCCGATATTCGGAATGTCGAAGGGCGCGCGAAGTTCGGTGGCGCCCTTGGCCAGGGCGTTCTTGTAGCGCGCATCGACATCGTCGACGGCGATGTAAGACAGCCAGTGCTCGGGAACGTCCTTGCAGAAGCTGTCCTTGCTCATGTCGAAAATGCCGCCGACCCGGTCATCGCCATTCTTGGCAATCCAGTACGTGCCGTTCGGCACCGGCATTGCGTCGAACGTCCATCCCAATGCCGCGCCGAGGAATCTCTTGGCGCCCTCGAGATCCTGTGTGCAGAGCTCGTTCCAGACGAACTTGCCGTGCGGTCTTTCGGCCATGATCGGTACTCCTCACTGGCTGACCTAGTTGAAATATTTCTCGAGCTTGTCGAAGGCGCCGGTCCAGCCGTAATTGTGGCGGTCGCGGGCATCCTCGTCGAAGAACTGCTCGTGCAGGAACGTCATCAACGTGCCGTCGCCATCGGGCTTGAGCTGTACCGTGACCAGCGAGACCCGCTCCGGCGTCGAACGCCACGCCCAGGTGAACACCAGCTTCTGGTTCGGCACGATCTCGCGGTATTCGCCGCTGACATTGTGCTCTTCACCCTCCGCGCCCTGCATCCGGATATGGTAGCTGCCGCCGACGCGCAGGTCGTTTTCAGCCTTGCAGGAAGTAATTGCGGCTGGCCGCATCCATTTCATCAGCTCTTCGGGTTTCGTCCACGCCGTGAAGACTTTCGCGGGACTGGCGTTGAACCGGCGCTTGATGGTGAGGCTGGGCTTGACGGCGCTGGGAGCGGCTTGGGTTGCGGTGACCATTGATCGTCCTCCAGAACTTGCTCCAGCCGGTCGAAGTTCGCCGTCCAGAAGCGTTGATAGCGTTCGAGCCACTCGTTGGCCTGTTTCATCGCCCTTGCATCGAGGACGCAGGTGACGCTGCGGCCCTGTTTGGTTCGCTTGACCAGCCCGGCATCGGACAGCACGTCGAGATGCTTCATCACCGCCGGCAACGACATGGCGAAAGGCTCGGCCAGTTCGCTCACCGTGACCGCGCTGCGCCCGTTCAGGCGGGACAGGATGCCGCGCCGGGTGCGGTCGGATAGCGCCGAGAAGATGCGGTCGAGCCGCTCGTCGTTATACTTTACCATACGGTTAAGTATTAGGCCTTCGGCGCGCCGGCGTCAAGCGGAAATGACGCGGCATTATTGCGGCAATGTTGTGGGTGCGGCCGGGGTCCGGGTTCCGAATACCTGCGCCGCGAACTGCGGATAGACCTCGGCGAGTTGCGGCGCGACCACCTCACGCAGCAGCGCGAGCGTGGCGGGCGAGGGCGCCGGCGTTTTCGGCACTTGCGCGGGCCGGTCGAAATCGAAGCCGGTATTGTCCATGACCTCTTCGACGCTGTGGCCAGGATGCACGCTGTCGAGCCGGAACCGCTTGCGCGCACGGTCGAAGCTGAACAGGCAGCGATTGGTTACGAGCGCGATCGGCCCGCCGCTGCGATAGACATTGGGCGCGTTGCCGCCCGGCGCGCTGATGAAGTCGACCTTGGGCACCAAGGTGCGGCGCGAATGCTCGGTGCGGAACAGGATCACCTTCGGCACGACGTAATACAGGTAGGCCGAGCCGAACGAGCCGGGGAAGCGAACCTTCGGATGTTCGTAATCGCCGATGCTAACCAGGTTGATATTGCCTTCGCCGTCGATCTGTCCGCCCGACAGGAAGAACACGTCGACGCGGCCTTGCCCGGCGCAGTCGAACAGTTCGCGCGCGCCGTCGGTGAAGAAGTTGTGCTTGCGGCTTTGCAGCAGCGAGACATAGGGCAGGCCGTTTCCACGCTCGCGCGCCAGCAGCGCCGCGGTCGCCGGGATCGGCGAGGCATTGCCGACCGCAACGTGGCGGCTATCGCCGATCAGCCCGGCGATGATGTCGGCGAGCAATTCCTCGTCGCGGACGTTACGCGGCGCGGCGTTCATAGACATACCGGTTCAGATAATCCGCGAAACCTTCCGCCGTCGCCGCCGTCCGCGCGTATTCCGCCATATGTGCGGCGTCGAGCGGATAGTGATCGGGCAATGGCAGCGGCCAGGCGCCGCGCTCGGCCACCGCGATGGCCTCGACATAGAAGCCCGGCAATGTCCCGGCGGCCATCACCGGATCGTCGAGCAGGCTGGCGTCCTGGATTCTCTCGACCGTGGCGATGGTCTGCTGCGCCGCGTGCGCCATGGTGGCGAGCTCGCGCTGGCGCCCGATCCAGACATTGCCGGCGCGGTCGGCGAGCGGCGCGTGGATCAGCGCGACGTCGGGCTTGATCGCCGGCAGCAGCACGATCGGGTCATCGTCCCCGAACCGGCTGTCGATCACCTTCCAGTCGTCACGGTATTTCAGCACGTCGGAGCCGATCAGCCCGCGCAGCGGCATGAACGGCACGCCTTTCTCGGCGGCCTGCAAGGCCGCATGCAGCGCGGGGCAGGTGGTGTCCTTCATTCGCAGCGTTCCGGCAATGATGGCGGCGGAAAAACGCGGTGCCGGGCCGAACTCACCGAGGCTGACCGCCGATGTCTCCAAAGTCTCGACGCAGCCCCCGCCGATCAGCAGGTCGGCTTGCAGGCTCGACGTCGGCAGCGCGACAAGATGCAGCCGCTTGATGCCGCGGCGGATCAGCGCGCGCGTCGCCGCCATCGGCACGCCGGAAACTTCGCGCGGAACGACGAGCATCTGCCCATCGGCGATCGGCGCAAGCGCATCCTCGAGCGTGGCGGCGAATTTCGGCATGTGCAACTCGACGCAGCAAAAACCGACGCATCATGCGCGATTTGCGCTGTTTTCCCATTGTTGTCCTTGCAAGGTCCACTAGATTCTGGTGGTTGGAGCCAATGGCAATGAATTTGCAGGAAAAGCTCGCGGCCGGACACTTCGTGCTGACGGCCGAAGTGACGCCGCCGGTGTCGTTTTCGCGGAGCGATCTGCTCACCAAGGCGCTGCCGCTCAAGGGCGTCGCCGACGCCGTCAACGTCACCGACGGCGCCGGCGCGCGAGCGGGACTCGGCGCGCTGAGCGCGGCGGCGATGCTGCTCGAAGCCGGCCTCGAGCCGATCATGCAAATGACCTGCCGCGACCGCAATCGCATCGCTTTGCAGAGCGATCTGATCAGCGCGGCGGCGTGGGGCGTGCGCAACCTGCTGGCGCTGCGCGGTGACGATCCGAGCGCGGGCGATCAGCCCGACGCCAAGCCGGTGTTCGATCTCGATGCGCGGCAATTGCTCGAGACTGCGCGGCGCCTGCGTGACACCGCCGAATTGCCGAGCGGTCGCAAGGTCACGGGCCGCGCCGACTTTTTTCTCGGAGCGGCCGACAGCCCGATCGATCCGGCGCCGGGCTGGGTGCCGGAAAGCCTCATCAACAAGGTCGCCGCCGGTGCACAGTTCGCGCAGACCCAGTTCTGCATGGATACTGGCGTGGTCAGGCGCTATGCCGCGCGGCTCGCCGAGCACGGACTCGGCAATTTGTCGCTGCTGATCGGCGTTGCGCCGCTGCGTTCGGCCAAGTCGGCGCGCTGGATGAAGGATAAGTTGTTCGGCACGATCATTCCGGATGCTTTGGTCGAGCGCATGGAGCGGGCTCCCGATCCGGCAGCAGAGGGCGTGCGCATCTGCGTCGAGCTGATCGAGCAGATGTCCGAAATCCCCGGCATCGCCGGCGCCCACATCATGGCGCCGAACAATGACGCCGTCGTGCCCGAAGTCATCGCGCAGGCAAAGAAGCGCGTGTCGCGGATCGCGGCGGTCTAGGCCAGCGAGCGCACCGCCGCCAGCAGCGCGCGGACTTTCGCTTCGGGCACGTTACGAGTGATGAAGACCAGCCGACTGTCACGGCTGTCATCCGGCCAGCGCTCGAGCTCGACCGGCGGGTGCGCGAGGTGCTGGACGAACTGCACCAGCACCGGGCCGGGGCAGCCATCGACATTGAGGAAGCCCTTGACGCGCAGCAGGTCTGGGCCGCGCAGCGCGGTCAGCGTCTCCATGGCGCGGGCAAAGGGCGTCCACGACAGCGGCGATGTTTCGCGCAGCACGAAGCTCGCAATGCCGTCGCTGTGGTCGGCTTCGGCGACGAATTCGCTGCGCTCGGTCGCCGAAGGCTCCAGAAATTGCTTTGGATCGAGCACGCCATTTACCGCCTGCGCGATCGTGGCGCGTGGATTGAGCGCGCGCAACCGTGCCATCAGCGCCGCTACTTCCTCATCTCCGGCGAGATCGGTCTTGGTCACGATCAGGCGGTCGGCGAGGATGACCTGCTTGCGCGCTTCCGCCGACCAGTCGAGCGTGGCCTCGCCGGCAGCGGCATCGGCGACGGCGATCAGGGCGTCGATATGGAAGCTGTCGCCGAGCGCACGATCGGTCGCGAAAGTCTGCAGGACCGGGCTCGGATCGGCGAGCCCACTGGTCTCGATGACGACGCGCGCGAAATCGGGAATGGCGCCGCGCGCGCGGTCGGCGACTAGACCGCACAGCGTGATCTGCAGGTCCGATCGCATGACGCAGCACAGGCAGCCGTTGCCGATCAACGTCGTCGCATCGGCGCTGTCGCGCAGCAGCGCGTTATCGATGCCGGCGGCGCCGAATTCGTTGACCACCACAGCGGTGCCGCGGCCCTCGGGCGTGCCGCGAAAGTGCCGGATCAGCGTGGTCTTTCCGGCGCCCAGGAAGCCGGTGACGATCGTGACCGGAATCCGCGCGCCGCGGGCGCGCTTCTGCCGCCGGCCGAACGGCCCGGCGGTCGGGGAAGCAAAGAGCTGGTTCATTTTTTCGGCCGTCATCGCCCGCGAAGGCGGGCGATCTAGTAATCATCGTGGCCTGCGGTCAACTCGCTCACAGCGCACTATCCCACTCTTCCTTTACTGGATGCCCGTATTCGCGGGCATGACAGCATCGAATCAAAAATCCATCTCCAGGATATACAGCCCGCCGGTGTGACGATCGACGGTGTAGACGATCTGGCGCTCGTCGACGAACACGTCGTTGAGCTGCACAGCCCCCGCCGGCGTGCCGTTCGGCGGCGGCGGCACGAAGGCGGCGACCTCCTTGGGCGCGTAAGGATTGCTGATGTCGTAGGCGCGCAGGCCGCCGTTGAAGAACGTGCCGAGCACGATGTCCTGCGACTGCCACGAGGTCGGCAGCGGCACGCTCTCATGGATATTGTGCGCGCCGAAACGGCCGCCGCGCTTGGCGAAGGCGTCGACCGGCGGCATCGGGCAGGTCGAAATCGAGATCGGGTTCTTTTCGTCGCGCACGTCGAGCAGCCAGATTAATTTCGGCCAATCCTTGGCGCCGTCCTCGGTCGACTCATCGGTGACCAGCATCAGGTCGCGATCGAACAGCGGCACCGCAGTGTGCATGAAGCCGGTATAGGGCGGCGAATTGGTCCAGTGCGAGATGACCTGCGGCTTCGACTTGTCGGCGATGTCCATGATGAACATGCCGCCGTCGATGTAGCAGAGATAAAGCCGGTCGGGCTTCCGCGGATAGACATTGGTGTTGTGGGCGCGATAGCCCTTGTCGAGCGGATGGCGCGGCGGCGGCGCGACATTGTCGCCTTTGCGCGTGCCGGGCATCCACCAGCGGCCGACCTCGACCGGCTTCGACGGATTGCGCACGTCGATGCAGCGGTAGAACTGGTCGTCGAGCGGATGGGTGGCTTCGAAATCGGGCGCGCCCGAGGCCATGTGGACATATTCGCCGTCGCAGAACCAAAGCTGATGCACGCCGCGGGAATGCGGGCCCGACGTATCGAAAAAGCCGATCGAGCGCGGCTTTTCCGGCACCGAGACGTCGAACAATTCCATGCCGGCCGGCTGCTGGCCGACCTTCTGGCACTGATAGGCGACCGCCATGATGTCGCCGGTCAGCTCAAGCGAATTCGAGCGCATGTATTTCTGCGGCAATTCGGTCTGCACCACGACCTTCGGATGGCGCGGATCGGAGACATCGACGCCGGTGAAATTCTTCGGCGCGCTCTCATGCGCCAGCCAGATGATGCGCCGGCCGTCCTTGGCGATCTGCACCGACATGCCTTCGCCCATGCCGCCGAAACCGCCGAGATCGTGCTGGGCGAGCAGCTTGAAGTTCCAGGCGATCGGCTCGCCACTTTGACGCAGTGGATTATTGTCGGCGGTCATTCACGGCTCCGTATTGCAAGCGTTCCAGGGCCGTCAGGCCATGGCCTTCTTGAGAAACTCGGTGCGCAGCGCCTTGCTCCAGTCCGGCATCGCCTTGATCTTCTTGGCGTCGATCAGGATCTGCGACTGCTCGGTCATGTAGGGCACGATGTCGGCCGGCCAGCCCGGGTCGACCTCGACGCGCGCCAGCGCCTTGGTGAAGGTGTCCTTGGCCATGGTGTAGCCCTTCGAGGTGTAAAACGCGTAGATCGTGTCAGCCACCTTGTCCGGCGTGGTCTTGAAGTCCCTGGCGACGTCGAGCCAGGCCTTGAGATAGGCGACGATGGTGTCCGGGCTCTTCTCGACGAATTCTGGCGTCGCCGCCATGAACACCGGCAGCTTGTCGAAGCTGTAAAATTCCTCGATCGTGACCGCGAGGCCGTCGGCCTCGGCGATGGCGTTGTAGGGCTCGACATTGACCATGGCATCGACCGACTTCG
>Ga0265313_10000215_pt1 | contig 62030 bp, 52 predicted proteins | sample 4123metaG_FD_203122 | JGI IMG/M metagenome (GOLD analysis project Ga0265313, IMG submission 203122) | Rhizosphere microbial communities from Carex aquatilis grown in University of Washington, Seatle, WA, United States - 4-1-23 metaG | ecosystem: Host-associated > Plants > Roots > Rhizosphere >... | reverse complement strand
TTCGCTGGAACGGCGGCACTCATCGATGGGTTAAAGAAAAGGGAGTACGAACGCGTACGAAACCGGCTGCTTACGCGCTGGTGGGCGACGCTCGCGCAAGCCCGGGCTGCGAAGCGTCTCTCGCGCGCCGGGCGCGAACGCTCGATCGCGAGCTCGTACGTCCTGCTCAAAAGCGAGCTATCGCCCGAAGAGATCATACCGGCAACGGTACGCAACGTGTTGGGCGACGAGCTTGCTGAGCTCTTGTACGGAACGACGAAAGGATAAATGTCCACAAACTATACCGGCGAGCAAATCGAAGTCTTACGCGGCCTGGAGGCGGTGCGCAAGCGCCCGGGCATGTACATCGGAAATACCGCCGAGCGCGGTCTGCACCAACTCGTGTACGAGGCCGTGGACAATGCCGTTGACGAAGCGTTGGCGGGCTACGCACACAACGTTCGCGTCGTACTCCACGCCGACGCCTCGTGTTCCGTAGAAGACGACGGGCGCGGCATTCCGATCGACGTGCACGCGGAGGAGAAGCTTCCGGCCGTCGAGGTCGTCATGACGATGCTGCATGCCGGCGGAAAGTTCGGCAAGGGCGGCTACAAAGTTTCGGGCGGCCTGCACGGCGTCGGCATCTCCGTCGTCAACGCGCTCTCCGAATGGATGGTCACCCACGTCAAGCGCGACGGATACCTTTGGGAGATGAAGTTCGAGCGCGGCCTCACCGTGCAAAAGCTCAAGAAGCTCGGAAAAGCCGACGGCAACGGGACGTTGCAGTGGTTCAAACCGGACACGGAAATGTTCGAAGTCACCGAGTTCCATTGGGATATACTGCAGAAGCGGCTTCGCGAGCTGGCGTTCCTCAATCGCGGTCTCTCGATTACGCTTCGCGACGAGCGCGGTGAGACGGTGCGCGAGCGAAACTATAAGTTCGAAGGCGGCATCGTCTCGTTCGTCGAGTGGCTCAACGAGAAGAAAGACCCGCTGCACCCTATTATCTCCACCCATGCCGAACGCGACGGGGTCGACGTCGAGGTCGCGATGCAGTACACCGGCACGTACGCCGACCAGATATTCTCGTACGCCAACAACATCGGCACGATCGAAGGCGGCATGCACCTCCAAGGCTTCCGCCAGGCGGTGACGACGACGATCAACGGATACGCGCGCAAACGCGGCATGCTCAAGGAGGCGGATAACTCGCTCTCGACCGACGATATCGTCGAAGGCCTGACTGCGGTCGTCTCGGTCAAGCTTCAGGATCCCCAGTTCGAGGGACAGACCAAGACCAAGCTGGGCAACGCCCGCGTTCGCAGCATCGTGGCGGGCTTAGTCTCCGAGCGACTCGATTTCTTTTTGGAAGAGAATCCCAAAAACGCGCGCATCATCATTGAAAAGTGCATGCAAGCGCAGCGGGCGCGCGACGCCGCCAAGAAGGCGCGCGATCTCTCGCGCCGCAAGAACGCGCTCGAGGGCTCCGGGCTTCCCGGAAAACTGGTCGACTGCAAAAACACCAATCCCGCCGAAAGCGAGCTCTTCCTCGTCGAGGGAGACTCGGCGGGCGGCACCGCTAAGGGCGGACGGGACCCCAACACGCAAGCCATTCTGCCGCTGCGCGGTAAAATTATCAACGTCGAGAAAGCGCGGCTCGACAAGGTGCTGGCCAACGAAGAGATTCGCACGATGATCACCGCGCTCGGCACAGGTTTTGGCGATGAGTTCAACGTGCAGAAGCTCCGGTATCACAAGATCATCATTATGACCGACGCCGACGTCGACGGCTCGCATATCCGCACGCTACTGTTAACTTTTTTCTACCGCCAAATGAAGCCGCTGGTCGAGGAGGGTCACGTCTACATCGCTCAGCCGCCGCTGTACGGACTCCGCAAAGGGAAAAAGCAGTGGTGGGCGTTTAACGAGGCCGAATATAAAGCCATCGTCGGCGAAGACGGCAAAGACTACACCATCCAGCAGTATAAGGGTCTTGGCGAGATGGACGCCGACCAACTGGCGGAGACGACCATGGAGGTCGGCCATCGGCGGCTCAAACAGATTACGGTTGAGGATGCGGTCGAAGCCGAACAGATTTTTACCGATTTAATGGGCGACAAAGTCGAGCCCCGCAAGCAATATATCTTCGAGTACGCCAAGAGCGTAAAGAACCTCGATCTCTAGCGGCTTTCCGCAGCCCGCTCGCATTACGCTTGCTTTAGAACCTGCCTAGCTCGGCGGGGCACTTGAGGGCGCAAGCGGTATAGAGTCTCCAAGGTACGTGCGCAAGCGCATTGCAACCGGCCTGCTGGCCGCCGCAGCCGTGGTTGGGATCGTGGTCGCGCAGCGCCACGAGCTGCTGCGCTTTGCGATTCAAGTCGTTCCGCGCGTCGCCGGTTACGGCGTAACGGCCGGAACGCTCAATGTAGGCGGGGGCACCATCTTGCTGCAGGACGTGGCCGTCGATCGCGGCTCGACGCCCGTTTTACGCGCGCGGCGAATCGCCATCCGCTATTCACTGCGAGATCTCTTGCCGGGAAGCCGCCACCGCTTCGGCTTGCTTGGCATCGAAGTAAGCGACGCCACGGTGACGTTGACGCGCTATCGCGACGGCAGCTTCGACGTGAGCTTCCCGCAGGGCGCTCCCCTCGTCCCGCCTCCGTCCCGCGTCAATCCAATTCCGACGGCGTTTTCGGTTCGCGTGCGCGGCTTACGGGTCGAGTTGCGGGAACCGGCGGCGTATGACGAGAGCGCGCGCAGCATACGCATCGGCGGCATCGACGTCGACGGAAAGATCGATACGGCCGCGTTAACCAAGTATCACGCGAGCGGGGCCTTTGAAAGGCGCCGCCGTTCCGATCCATTTACGGTTGACGGCAGCGTCGACGCAGTTCGCGGCTACGCCGATCACCGCGCCCGTGCGCGGGTCTTCCCGCTGCGCGCACTGGCGAATTATTTCGCCGATACGGCCGTAGTTCGCATCGTTCGCGGCGCGGCACGAAACTTCGACGCCGAGATCTACGCGCTCGGCGTCATCCCGAACGTCGCGCCGGAGTACCACGTCAGCTTGAGCCTCGATATGGAGGGCGGCCGCATCGCGTTGCAACCCTTGGCGGCGCCGATCGACTCGGTTCGCGCCCGGCTGCACGTGATCGATAACGTTTTCTACGTGCGCCACGCCACCGCAACGCTCGCCGGAATCCCGCTGAACATCGACGGCGGCGTCTACGATCTGACCGGCGGGCTGACGGGACACCAGCAGCTGCGCGTCGGCGTCTCGGGAACCGGCGACTTGCGAGCGCTGCGTGGAGCCTTCGATTTCATGCGCGATCAGCCCGTGTCGGGCTTGACGCAGCTCGGCGTGCTGGTTGCCGGACCGGTCGACGACCCCGTCATCGTGGCGCGGGCCACCTCGCCGCACGCGCGGTATCGCGCGCTGCCGTTCGACGCGCTCTCGGCCGGCGTTATCTACCATTCGGGCGTCGTCGCGCTGGCGCCGCTGAACGTTTCGTACGCCGGCGTCGACGTTGCGGTTCGCGGGACGCTGGTCATCGGTAAGCCGCTTAGATCGGACTTCGCCTTACACGTAAGCGGATCGGCACGCCGTCTTCCCTATCTCGATGAGATGCTCGGCGACGAGCCGGTCGAAGTCGACGCCGCGGCCACGGGCAGCGACTTGCTCTTTCACGTCGCCGGAAGCGCCGTATCGGCGCGCGGCGTGGGACGCCTTGCGGCGCTCGTCTCAATGAATCCCAACGGCACCGCGCGCGTCGAGCCGTTTTGGTTTCATACCGAGCGCGGAGACCTCGACGGCGGCTACGTCCTGGACCGTCCGCGTCAGACGAGCGCCTTCTGGTTGCAGGCCGATAACTTGCGCATGCGTCCGCCTCCACCGTATCCGGTCTTTCCGGGACTCGAGCTTCCGCAAATGCCTCCCATGTCGTCGCGCCGCATCGCCGCGAGCCTGGCCGGCGGAGGCGCGGGCGCGAAGATTTTTCTTGCCGGCAAAGTTACGGGCGACGACGCGACGATCGCTGGGGTGAAGTTCGATCGTCTCGAGGCGGGCTTCGGGGGGACGCTCTCGCAAGCGTCGATCAACTCCTTGCACGCTGCCGGTCCATGGGGCACCTTCAGCGGCCGCGGCAGTTTCTCGCCGCAGCAGTTCGTCGCACTGGGGAGTTACGCCGGGACCTTTGAGGGTTTGCAGCCGTTTCTCGGCAGCGCCATTACCGGACACGGGGGCATCGCCGGCTCCGTCGGCATCGCCGTCGCGGGAGATCGCATCGTCGTTCAGGGCTCGAACCTGGCGATGCACCACGCAACGCTTCGCAGCGTTCCGATCGAACGCGCGAGCTTGACGCTTGCGATTGAAAAAGACCGCCTGCAGATCTACTCGGCAAATGCTCGCGCCGCGGGCGGACGCGTCGTCGCGGCGGGAAGGTTCTCGCTCGCGCCGCCGAATCGCGCCGCCGGCGGGCCGGCTGTGGCCCTGATCGCCGACCGCCTCCATGCGGCGCAACTGCGTGGAATCGGATTGCCGCTCACGACCGGCAGTCTTTATGCAACCGGAAACTTGGCTGCCGGTTCGCCGACACCGATTTTCGACGGCGGTGTGGTCGTCGAGTCGGGGCGCATCGCGAACTACGGGCTCGCAGGGGCAGGCGAAGTGCGTCTCGCGGGCGACGCCGTTACTCTGCGGCGTATGCTCGGCGCGGTTGGGGGAACCTACGCACACGTCGACGGCACGATCGGTTCGCTGACGTCGGGTTCGCCCGTCTACGCGCTCGAAGCCGACGTACCGGCGGCGCGAGTGGCCAAGACGCTGCACGCCTTTGGCTTCCCCAACTATATGACCGACGGATCGTTTAACGCACGCTTGCGCGTGGGCGGGCGCAGCCTCGCGCCAACCATCGACGGTCGCGTTGAGGTGCCGGCCGGAGAGGTCAACGGCCTACCGTTCGTTGACGCTAGCGCGCAGATCGTTGCCGGTAACCGTGGAGTCAGCATCCACCAAGGTTCCGTCATCGTCGGAACCACCGCGGCGAGCTTCACGGCTGTGGCGCAGCCGGGCGAAACCGAGATCGACGTCAACGCGCCGCACGCCGATCTCTCCGATTTCAACAACTTTTTCGACACGGGCGACACGCTCGACGGAGACGGCAGCCTGAAGATCGCCGCCGACGCAAAGGGATCGCGTGTGACCTCGAGCGGCAACATCGACGTGCGCGGATTCCGCTATCGCAACTTACCGATCGGCGACACGCAGGCGACGTGGGCGAGTGCGAAAAACGCCATCGACGGCGATTTGACCGTCGGCGGCGCGCAGGGGATGCTGCGCGCACGCGGTTCGCTCGGGCTCACCCCGAGCCACGACTGGCAAACCATGTTGACGAACACGCGGTTCAATCTTGGCGCAAGCGTCCAGAATCTCGATCTCTCGCTTTGGATGCCGGCCCTCGGAATGCAGAGCGTGCCGATTACGGGGCGGGCGTCGGGCGACGCGACGGTCCGCGGACGTTATCCGGATCTGGATCTGCGCGCCAACGCCCGCGTCAACGGCGGAACGCTCGGGCCGCTGACACTCGAGCGCGCCGAGCTCTCGTTGCACACGGCAGGCAGACGCTTCGTGATCGACAATGCCGCGATGGCGACTCCGGACCTTACCGCAACCGCGTCCGGCACGCTGGGCCTAAGCGCCGACGCGCCGCTCGACGTACGCGTCCACGCTACGACCGATCGCCTCGCGCAGCTAACCTACTCCGTTTCACGAGTTCGCGTCCCGGTGAGCGGTTCGTTTGAATCGACGCTGCAAATCGGCGGCACCTACACGTCTCCGAACTTCGTTGCCGGTTTCGACGCTACCGGGGTGAGTGCGTACGGAATTCCGATCGCGTCGCTTTTCGGCGAAGTGCGCCTGCAGCACAACGCCCTAGTGCTTTCAAATGCCGGCGTGACCTTCGCTCGCGGTGAGGCTACGCTAGCCGGATCGGTACCGTTGCGGCTCAATCCGCTGCGCGTCGGCGATCCGGATCAACCGGTTAGCTTCGACCTCGGCATCGTCGGTCTCGATCCGGGAATCTTCAACGACACGCTGCGCAGTAACACCAAGCTCGGCGGATCGATCGACGGCCACATCGGACTTTCGGGAACGATCCGCCGTCCGGCCATCGTCGGACGATTCGCGCTGACAAACGGCTCGTACGTCAGCGACTTGGAACGCGCGCCGATTACGCAGATGGCCGCGGCGCTGGCCTTCAATCACACGACGGCAACTGTCGACCGTCTTTCGGCACGAGTTGGAAACGGCGTGGCGCAAGGCTCGGGGCGCATCGATTTTCCCAACGGCTTCGGCGCGAGCGGCGCGTCGCTCGCCTTCAAGGGCAGTGCGCGCGGTGCATCGCTGGATTTGCCGGCGTATGGCAGCGGAACGCTCGACGCGAACCTCGCTGTGCAAAAGCGTCCCGGGGCCAACGCGCTGCTCTCCGGCGACGTGACGTTGACCAACGCGACGCTGGCTTTTGCCGCTTTTATCAAGGCGGCCCAGGGTGCGGGGGGCGCATCGCTGCCGCCGTTGCCGCTCGCCTTCGATCTACGCGCTACCGCCGGAAAGAACGTTCGCGTTCGCGGTAACGGTTACGGCGCCGGCCTGGATCTGGGAGCGACCGGAACGGTGGCGTTGGGCGGCACGCTCACTGCGCCGACGCTCAACGGCAGCTTCGACTCTACCGGAGGATCGCTGACGTATTTCGACCGCGCGTTTCGCGTGCGCGAGGGCAGCGTGAAATTCGAGCGGGCAGATAGCCTCCTGCCGACGCTTCACGCGGTGGCGACGACGACGGTCGTCAACCCCGATCCCGACCGCGTAAGAAATCCCTTCGGAAGCGCCGAGATTACGATTACGGTCGACGGTCCGATTCAGGGGCTGCGCGTCGGCTTCACCTCCAACCCTACAGGTTACACACAGGATCAGATCTTGGCACTGATCGCGCCGCTGGGCGGTTTCGTCAGCGGAATCGGCTACAGCCGGCAGTCGATGCTGGCGCGGCAAAACCCCAACGGCATTACGCCGCTGGGCACACTCTCGCCCATTCCCGACGTCAGCGTCGCGCAGAATAGCTCGATTACGGTCGGGCAGGAAGCCTTCAATATTCTCAACGCGCAGTTCACGGCCGGCTTGCTGGCGCCGCTGGAGAGCACGTTGGGTCAAGGGCTGGGTCTTTCGAGCGTCAACCTCACGCTCGGCTACTACGGCAACGTCGGGGTGAGCGCGACCCGCCTCCTCGGCAAATCCGTGAGTGCCGTCTACGCGGTCACTTTCGGCGTGCCTCAGGTCCAATCGTTCGGCCTGATCACCAAGCCCAACGCGACGACGTCGGCGCTCCTCAACTTCTACTATCAGAGCGGCCCGACGAAGCTGCTGCAGTCGCCCAGTTCGCCGGTTGGGTATAACGTCGGATATCTGCTCGGCCAGCCGCTAATCTCTAATACCGGCTTCAGCCTCACCGTTCAACATTATTTTCCGTGAAATTATTAAGGTTAAGCGGAGATTCAGGCTTCGCGAACGAGCAAGGACCCCGGCGAAGGCGGGCGGAACAGGGCGTGCCGGACCGCGGGCGACTTCCTGCGCGCGGCGCACCTCGCTTAGCACCGGTCCCCCTTGGCATTTTGAGGATTGACTTTATCGGATGAACTTCGACCCCGCGCGGCGCTTCGGCGCGATGAGATGGTACGTCGCCGTTGCGTTGGCCCTGCTCGCGGCGGCCACTTTCGGCCCCGTGCCCGCAGCCGCAGCGACGGCACAGAAGATCGTCTCAGTCGACGTGACCGGTAATCTCCACGTCCCGACGCAAACGATCATGTCCGTGATCGCGGCGCGTCCGGGCCAACCGTACGACCCCAAGGTCGTTCAGGGCGATTTAGCTCGGATCAACGCCCTGGGCTTCTTTTCCGATATCGCGCCGCCGTTGGTTCGGCAGCGCCCTAACGGCATTGCGATCACGTACCGAGTCGTCGAGAACCCGGTGATCACCAAGATTGACTTTACCGGCGATTCGAAGGTGCCCAGCGATACCTTGCTTGCGCTGATGGATACTTCGGTCGGTCAAGTCTTTAACACGAACACGTTCCGCCAAGACGTTCTCAAGATCAATAACTATTACGAGCGCATCGGCTACGGCGGCCAGCTCCCGACCCACGTCAAGGACATCAACCTTAGCCCGCAGACCGGCGTCCTGACGCTGACGGTTCAAGAAGGCCTGGTCGTCCGGAACATCATCATTGGCGGCGACCCGCTCTTCCCGCCGCCGATCATTTTGCCGTTCCTCACGCTCAAGCCGGGAAGCGTCTACTCCGACGCCGTGCGTGACGCCGATTACAAGGCGCTCCAAAAGATCTACGAGACTCGCTTTCATCTCGAGATTGGAAACTTCGAGGGCGGCATCGTCCCGTCGTCGATCGATCTCAAGGCCGGTACCGCCGACGTCAAGTACGACATCTACGTCGCCCGCATCGCGGTCGTCGAAGTTACGGGCAATACCCGGACCAAAGACCAGGTAATCCGCCGCGAGCTGCGCGAGCGTCCGGGCATGGTGCTCAACACTGACGCGATCAAACGCGACTACGAGCGCCTCAACGCGCTGAACTTTTTCTCCAAGGTCGAGCCGGACGTTCGCCCCGGCCCCGACCCCAAGAAGCCGCAAGACGTCGCCTTGGTTTGGCACGTGACCGAGCAGCGGACGGCGACCGCCTCGCTGGGCTTTGGATACTCGGGCGGCATCACCGGTCAGGGCCTCTACGCAACGCTGGGCTTCTCCGACAACAACCTTCATGGAACGGGCAACTCGGCCGGCATTCAGTTCGAGGAGGGCGCGCGGACCGGCATCGCTCAGCTCACCCTCTCGATCCCGTACCTGTCGAATACGCCGCAAGGCATGAAATATAGCGCGGGCGGATCGATCTTTGCCAACCATTCGACGTACTACTATCCCGTTTATAGCGTCGGCGGGACTTCGGTCGTCAGCAATCCCAACGTTCCGATTCCGGTCACGCTGTACTCGGGCTCAAACGCGTCGCAGGTTCCCAACATCGTCGCGACCAGCACCTCGAGCACGGTCGGCGCCACCGGCAACATCGGCCGCCGGCTGAGCGACTACACGATCGTCACGCTGGCGCTGACCGGCGAAAAGATCAAATACGATACCACCGTCCCGTCGCCGTTTTTCTTCCAGGGCAACGCACCGAACATCGTTACCGGCCCGACACCGGGACCGCTCAACTCCCAGACCACGCAGTACGGGGGCTCGTTCGGTATCGCGGCCTCATCGATCGCCAACGTCAACACGGGATCGCCGTATAACTTGAATACGGCGGGTGTGAGCGTACAATCGATCACGCTGGACGACCCGTTCAATCCGCGCCAAGGCGTCAAGGCGCTGCTCAACTCCACGTACTCCGCGCCGGCGCTCGGTTCGAACTTCCAGTTCACGCAGAGCACGCTCGATTTGGCGAAGTTCTTCCCGGTGCTCAAAGACGCGACGATCGGCGTGCACGCCGTCGGTTATTTCTCGACGGGGATAATTCCGCCGAGCTCGCTCTTCACGTTCTCCGACCAGCAGATGCGCGGCTATAACACCGTCTTCTATGCTACCAATGCATATCTGGGCCAAGTCGAGCTGCGTCAGCCGGTCGCGCTGGATCGTCGAATAACGTTGGCCGTCTTCGTCGACGAGCTGGACTACCATATTCGAGGAGCCTACCCGTTGCTGAATCCGTACACCAACCGGATAACCGGGTATCCCGCGGACTGGGCGCTCTACGGCGACGCCGGCTTCGGCGTGCGCTTCGACGTGCCTCAGCTCGGACTGCGCACCGTCCGAATCGACTTCGCCAAAGGTCTCTACGGAACGCACACGAGCTTCGGCATCGGACAGAGTTTCTGATGCCCTCGCCGAAGAGGGCGTTCATGAAACTTCGATCAGCGGCCCTTGTGGGCGCCGCCGCGCTGCTCGCGATTACGACGACCCCCGGCGCAATCGCTGCGGACCTGACCGACGTCGGCTATATCGATCAAGCCGACGTTGCGAATCTGCCGGTCTTCGTCAACGCGAACCGGCAGCTTGCGTCGTATAAATCGCAGCTCGACGCGCAGTACAACGCGCAGTTGCGCAAAGCCCGCACCGACGCCGACCGGCAGCAGATCGCGCTGCAGTTTCAGCAACGGCTCAACGACCGCCAGCGCGACGTCGTCGGACCGCTCTTTCAGCGCGCACAGCTGGCGATTGCCGCCGTCTCGGCGACGCGCAGCCTCTCCGTCGTCGTTGACAAGCGGGTCGTAATTTACGGCGGCCAGGACATCACCAAGGACGTCGAGACGATTTTTGCTAGCCCGCAGGCGATACAACCGCCCGCGGCAACGCCGCCGCCCTCCGAGATCGGTTACGTGGATCAACAGGCCCTCGACGGGATTCCTAAAGTCCAGTCGGCCAATTCGGCGATGAGCCAATACGAATCGACGCAGCGGCAACTCTACTCGGCCAAGGTTGCGCAGGCCAAGAACGATACCGACAAGCGGCAGATCCTCACCGAGTACAACAAACTCATCGCCGACAAGCAGGACCAACTGCTCAAGCCGCTGGTCGATCAGACTCGCGCCGCTACGACGGACGTCGCGCGCAAAAAGAATCTGATGCTCGTTCTCGACAAAGCCGACGTAATTTACGGAGGCATGGACATCACCGCGGATGTCCAAAGTGCGCTCAATAAATAACGGCCGGCGGGTACGGCGCGGTGCAGCAGTAGCGCTCGCAAGCGTAGCGGCGACGCTAATCCTCGGCGGCTGCGGACCCAACGTCCACTCGAGCGCCATTCGCGGGACCGGCTACGTGCGGATCGACGACGTGGTGAAACACGATCCGCTCTATCCGCAACTGTCGCAGATCGACGACGCGATTGCCGCGATCAACCTCGAGTCGACGGGGCGTAAGGTTCCGCTCGGTGCGCAGCAAATCGCCGCCCAAACGGTAGAGCTCAACAAGGAGCTGCGCGACGCGCAGATTCGCACCAACAAAATCCTCGCCACTAAAGAACGCGATTACGCCGATCGTGAGAGCCGCGCCGTCCGTACGGCGCTGGCCGCAGCCGGCATTCGGGGTAACGGTGCGCTGGCGGCACAGCAGATGAGCGGTGAATCGGCCCGGCAAGCGCAGGACGCGGCACGCTCCGCCAACTCCGATTACATGGCCTACCAGCAAAACGTCATCGCACAAGATAATGCGGCCAGCTCGTCAATCGCCCGGGAGCTGCAAACCCAGGCGGCGGCCAAATACCGCGCCAAAGCGGAGCAGCTGCAGCAAAACGAGACCGACCTCGCGCTGCGTTTGACGCAGCAAGACGCGTCGGCACGCCTGGCGGTCAAGATGCGCCTCTCGAATCTGGCGATGGATCCGGCCGCGCGCAAACAGGCCGAATCGCAGCTGGCCGCGATCAACGAGAGGGAGACCGCCGCGGTCACCGCACAGCGCAACGCCGATGCCGCGACCCTGCGTGCCTACCACGCCCAACTGGACGCGCAGACCTCCGCCCAGATTCGCTCGCAGGTCGGCGCGATCCAAACTCAGACGCAGGCGAAGCTGGCCGCACATCGCAACGAGGTGACGGCGCAGTTGCGCAGTCTCGCCCCGGCGCCGGCTCCGACGAACCTGCCACCCGCGGTCTCCGCCCAAATCGCTCAGATTCACAAGCAGTTCGTCGGGCAGTTTCAAGCCGAGGCGAATAAGACCATCGCCGATTATAACGCCACCAAGACCGATCTCGACCGGCAATTCGCGGCACTTCACGGGGCCGACGTAGGCGCAACCGGCGCGGCCGCGAAGGAACTCGACTCGTTGCAGAAACGGCGCACCGATCTCTACCGGCAAATCGTCGCCCAGGTCCAGCGCGACGCTGCTCGGATCGCCAAAGATAGCGGCTTCGCCGTCGTCTTCGTTAACGTTCGCGCCGCCACGGGCGGCTACGATATGACCAATCAAGTGATCAAGGACGTGGAAAGCCAACACGAGTGAAAAAGTACAAGCATCTACTACCGTTCGCGCTCGCGGCGATGTTAACGGGCTGCGGAGCGAAAAGCTCCATCGGCCTGGTGGACGTGCAACGCATCGTAAGCAACTGGCCCGAATACCAAGGCTATCAAAATCAGCTGCTTTCGGAAGAGAAGTTGATCTCGTCGAAGCGGGAGAGCAACGCGCGCAAGACGCTCGACGCGACCGTGCTGCAAAAGAAGTACGCTAAAGTGACCGATAAGCTGTCGCAGCAGATCCGCGATGCCGCGGGAAAGATCGCGCAGCAGCGAAATCTGAAGCTCGTTTTGACGCGCGAAGGCATCGGCTACGGCGGCGTGGACATCACCGGCGACGTCGAGAAGGCGCTCAATATTACGGAGAAGGCGACGCCCACGCCCGGTACCTAGCGGGCACGACGTGACGGTTATGCTCGGCACGCTGCAAGACTTGGCCAAACGGCTTGGCGGACGGGTCGTCGGCGACGGCAGCGTCAAAATCGAGCGCGTCGCCGCGGTCGACGATGCGGAAAGCGGCGCTCTAACTTTTGCAACCAGCGAAGCCTATCTTGCCGCGGCTCTGCGCGGAGGCGCGGCTGCGGTCTTGGTCGAGGCCGAGCTCGCAACCGAAGCGCCGGCAAAGCCGCTGCTGGTCGTCGCAAACGTTCGCTATGCGCTGGCGGAAGTGTTACGCGCGCTGCAACGAGTCCGGCCGCGCGGTCCGTTCCGTCATCCGAGTGCGGTGGTCGCCGAGGATGCCGTTCTTGCCGGCGACGTGTACGTCGACGCAAACGCGTATGTCGGGAACCGTGCCGCGATTGGATTGGGAAGCGTTATCGGGGCCGGCGCGTACGTCGGCGAGGACGCCGTCGTCGGCGAGTCGGCATGGATTCATCCGGGCGCGCGTTTGATGGCCGGCTGCCGCATCGGCGATCGCGTCGTGCTGCATCCCGGGTGCACGATCGGCAGCGACGGCTTCGGCTGGACGTTTGTCGACGGCCGGACGGAACGAATCCCGCAAGTCGGAAACGTCGTCTTAGAAGACGACGTCGAGATTGGTTCCAATACATGCATCGATCGCGCGCAGACGGGAAGCACGCACGTTGGGGCCGGCACCAAGATCGACAATCTGGTGCAGATCGGACACAACTGCCGCATCGGCAAGCACTGCGTAATCGCGTCTCTCTCCGGGCTCGCCGGCACGACGGTACTCGGGGACTACGTAAAGGTGGCGGGACAGGCCGGTTTTCGCGGACACATCACGGTGGGTTCGCGGGTTACCATTGGGGGCCGTGCGGGCGTCTGGGGAAACGTCCCCGACGATGCAACCATCTCCGGAAATCCGGCGCTCGACCATCGCGACGATCTTCGCCGAGAGGTCATGATTCGCAGGCTGCCAAAGCTGTTCGATCGTGTTGATGCTCTGGAGCGTTTGCGCTCGCGCTCGCGCCAGGGAGAGTAACGCCCGATGATGCAGGCGACGCTCCGCGACAGCTTGCACTTCGAAGGCGTCGGACTTCACACCGGTGAGCCTGCAGCCGTCGACGTTCGCCCGGCGCAACCCGATAGCGGATTTGTGTTCGTCGTCGAAGGGAGGCGCTTTGAAGCGACGGCCGACCGCGTCGTCGATACGGCGCGCGCGACCGTCCTTGGCAGCGATGGCGTACGCGTGTCGACGACCGAACACTTACTTTCGGCGCTCTTTGCTATGGGCATAAGCAATGCCGAGATCCACGTTGAAGGACCCGAGATTCCCGTGTGCGACGGCAGCGCCGCAGAGTTCACCGCTGCCATCGACGCTTGCGGTACGGCGCCGCAGTCGCGGCCGCGCCCGGTCTTGGAACTCGAGCGGCCCGTTTACGTGCGTTCCGGCGAGAGAATGATCGCCGCGTTTCCAGCCACCGAGTTCGGCGTGCGTTTCGTCGCGGACTTTCCGGCGCCGGTCGGAACGCAATATTTTTGCGCGACGGTCGAGCCGGAGCGATATCGCAGTGAGATCGCGGCAGCGCGCACCTTCGGCTACCTGCACGAGATCGAAGCGTTACGCGCTCGCGGATTGGCACGCGGAGGAAGCTTGGAGAACGCATTGGTCTTCGGTCCCGACGGACCGCTGCAGCCCTTGCGCTGGCCCGACGAAGCGGTGCGGCATAAGGTGCTGGATTTAATTGGCGATCTCGCGCTGCTCGGCGCGTGGCCGAAATGTGAGATCGTCGCCATTAAGAGCGGGCACGAGCTTCACGCGGCGCTCGCCCGCGAGCTGCGCGCGCTGATGCCCGTCGAGTCCGCATAGGAGAAAGGTGTGACCGTACTCGATATCCGAGCTATCTTCGAGAGACTACCGCATCGGTACCCGATGCTGCTGGTCGACAGAATTCTCGAGTTCGAACCGATGGTTCGGGTGCGAGGATACAAAAACGTAACGTACAACGAGCAAATCTTCGCCGGCCACTTTCCCGGCAATCCGGTGCTGCCCGGCGTCTACATGATCGAGGCGTTGGCTCAACTCGGCGGCGCCATGATTTTGGAGCCCGGGGAGTTCTCGCGTAAGACGCCCTATCTCGCCGGCATCGACAAAGCGAAGTTCCGGCGTCCGGTCGTTCCCGGCGATCGTTTGGACATGGAAGTGACGATGCTGCGCCACAAACGGAATATCGGATGGGTCGCAGCCGAGGCAAAAGTCGAAGGGCAGTTCGCGTGCTCGGCCGAGCTGATGTTCTCCATTGCTTCGGATCCGCGAATGTTCGGCACCGACGCCAGCGTGCTGCACGTTTAGGTTCGGCGTCCGATGCTACACCCTACCGCGATCGTTCATCCCGGCGCGGAGATCGGAAAGGACTCCGATATCGGCCCGTACTGCATCGTCGGAGAGCACGTGACGATCGGTCCGCGCTCGGTACTCCAGGCACACGTCGTCGTCAACGGATGGACGGAGATCGGCGAAGATTGTCTGCTCTACCCGTTCTCGACAATCGGCGCGGCCTCGCAGGACCGTAAGTATACCGGGGAGCGCGCCTACACGCGCATCGGCGACCGGACCGTCCTTCGCGAGTACGTCAGCATTCAGCGCGCCACCGGTCAGGACGAGGTCACAGCCGTGGGCAGCGACTGTCTTCTTTTGGCGTACGTTCACATCGCCCACAACTGCGTTCTCGGCAACGGGGTGACGATGAGCAACTTAGCGCAACTGGCCGGCCACGTTACCGTCGGTGACTACGTCACCATCGGCGGACAGACCGGCGTTCATCAGTTCACCCGCATCGGGCGGCACGCCATGATCGGTGGAATGAGCAAGGTGATTAAAGACGTGCCGCCGTTCTTCTTGGTCGAAGGGAATCCGTGTCAGCCCTACGGCCTCAACAGCGTCGGCCTGCGCCGCGGCGGCTTTACCGTGGAGGAGCGCAACGAGATTAAGCGCTTCTACAAGCACCTCTACAATCCCAAACACAATGTATCGCAAGCCATCGAAGCGATGAAGGAGCAGGTAGAGACCGCACCGGGCCGCGAGATCATCGCCTTCCTCGAAGCCCCATCGGAACGCGGCGTTCTCAAGATCCCAACGTAACGCCGGGCATAACAGGCGGCGGCGTGAGATATTTCTTCTCGAACGGCGAACCCTCGGGCGAAGCCATTGCGATGCTCCTGGCCGACGCGATTAAGGACATCGATCTCGAGGCGAAGTTTGAAGGCATTGGTTCGCAGCGGATGCGTGCCGCCGGCTTTACGCTCTGGCGCGATCACACCGGGTGGGCGAGCATGGGGCCGGCAGCGGCCATTCCCCGCATTCCCAAATTGCTGGCCGCGATGTTATTGACGGCATCGCACATCGCCAAGACGAAGCCGGACTTGGTCGTGCTGGTCGACTTCGGCGTCTTCAACCTCCGGCTCGCCAAGCAGCTGCGCCGCATCGGTTACCGCGGACCGATCGTCGACGTCTTTCCCCCGGGAACCTGGCTCGACAACGCCGACAAGGCGCGAACCGTCAGCAGCGTGACGTATCCCGTCACTGCCTTCGAGCATCAGTATGAGTTCTACCGAAGTTTAGGTTGCCGGATCGCCTATTTCGGACATCCGCTGGCGAGTCGTTACGCACTGCGGCCGCTGCGAGCCGCGCCGCCGCCCGATGGCGGTATCGTGGCGATGCTTCCCGGCAGCCGCGGGGGCGAGCTGCGCCGGCACATTCCGGTGATGATTGCGGCGTTCCGCGCGCTGCGCGAGCTGCGGCCGAACCTGCGCGGCGTCTTCGGCGCGGCCGACGATCGAGCGGAGCGTAAGATTGCCGCCGCGATCGCGCGTGAAGAATTGAGCGGCGCGAGCATCGCGCGCGGTGTGAGCGCGGCCGTTGCCGATGCGGACGGCGCATGGGTAGTATCGGGAACCGCCGTGTTGGAGACGGCGCTGTTGGGCGTCTGTGCCGTAGCTATCTACGTGATTCCAAAAGCGCTAATTTGGTACGGGCATCGAATGATCCGGCATCGGTACATCACCCTGCCCAATCTCGTTTTGGGGCGCGAGGTCGTTCCCGAGCTGCTGCAGGAAGCGGCGACGCCGCAGCGGCTGGCCGAAACGCTCGACGCCTTGATTCGCGATCCCGGCCGGCAGTACGCCGATTTCGTCGAACTGCGCGCCGCCCTCGGGCCGGCCGACGCACTTCAACGCTGCGCGCACTATGCCGTCGAAGTTGCCCGAACCTCGTGATACGCATCTATCACACGTCGGATCTGCACGATCACCGCGGTATCGCGACGCCGCTGCGACGATTGCGCGAGGAGCGCCCGGGCCTGCTCTTCGACTGCGGCGACTCGTTGCGCGGTAGCCAAAGCCTTTATTTACGCAACGAGCCGATGATGGCCGAGCTCGATGCGGCGGGTTACGATGCCCAAGCGATCGGCAATCGCGAGTTCCACTATCTTTTCGGACTTTTGCGAGCGCGCGCGGCCAAGATGCAGCACCCGCTGGTCTGTACGAATCTGCAGGACGTTAAGGGGCGGCCGTTGCCGTTTGCGCGTTCGTTGCAGTTTACCGCCGGCGATCCGGCCGGACCGACCAAGATCCACGTGCTCGGCCTCTTGATCATGCAATATCCGCAGAGCAGCCCGTGGGAACGAGTCTTCGGGTGGCGGTTCATCGATCCGTGGGAAGCGGTTGAGCCCTATGCACGGGGTTTACCCGACGGTGAGATGCTCGTAATCCTCTCTCACGTCGGTCTGTCCTTGGATACCGAGTTGGCCAAGCGGGTTCCGCGCATCGATCTGCTGCTCGGCGGTCACAGTCACGACACGCTGGAAGCGCCGCGCTATGTCGGCGACGTGCCGATCGTTCACGCCGGGCCGTACGGGCGCTTCGTCTCGCGCAGCGAGCTGGGCTACGACGCGCAGCAGCGCCGCTTTACGCTCGCCGATTTCAGCCTCGTTCCGTTGTTGAATGCCGCGTGAATCGCGTACTCTTCGTCACCAACGGTCACGGTGAGGCCGCCATTGCCGAGCGAATAGCGCACGAGCTCGGCAGGTTGATTCCCGCCGTACGGGCCGACCATCTGGGATTGGTCGGAGAGACTCGGCACGAAACGATGAACGAGGTTGGCCCGAGGCGCAGCATGCCGAGCGGCGGTCTCATCGCGATGGGCAATTTGCGCAATCTGGCACGCGACTTCGCCGCTGGGCTGCCAGCCTTGACGTGGGCGCAGACGAGCTTTCTGCGGCGCGCGCGAAAAGCGTACGACGCCGTGATCGCGGTCGGCGACACCTACGTGTTGATGATGGCTCTTCTGGTGCGCAAGCGCACCATTTTCGTCGGTACGGCCAAAAGCGTCCGGGTGGCGCCCTACGGCCCGGTGGAAGAACGCATTCTTGCTCGGGCAGCGGCGCGGTTCGTGCGCGACGAGGCGACGGCTTGCGCCCTGCACGAGCACGGACTGGCGATGGAGCCGGCGGCCAATGCAATCGTCGATTTATTCGACGTTCCCGACGATGCGGAAGCACCGCGCGCCGTAAGTGGATTTGATCCGGCGCTGGCGATCTTTCCCGGAAGCCGCGAAAGCGCGTATGCGGATGCGGAGTTCCTATTGCAGGTTACCGCCGCGCTCGCCGCAAGACGTCCCGCGCTCGGAGCCGTGCTGTCGGTAGCGCGCGGTTTGAGTTGGGAACGCTTTGCCGGCCTCGCCGAGCGCGCCGGCTGGCAGGTGCGCACGCAACGTGACGAATCGATTCCATTCGTCTTGTCCCGCGACGGGCGCGAGATCGTACGCGCTTGGAACGGCTCGCTCGGATCCGTGCTTCGCCGCGTAGCACTCGTGCTGGGTCAAGCGGGTACGGCAAACGAAGCGGCCGCGGCGGCCGGCGTGCCGGTCGTGGCGTTCGAGCGCGACGGCGGGCGCAAGATGCGATGGTACCGGCGGCGGCAGCGCGGTCTGCTCGGCGATGCGCTCGCAGTATTTTCCGGGCGGCTCGACGATGCGGTTGCCGGCGTCGAGCACATTCTCTCCGATCCCGCGCTGCGGCGACGGATGGGCGAGACGGGACGCGAGCGAATGGGCGAACCGGGCGCGGCGGCGCGCATCGCGCAGCGCATCGCATCGTTGATCGGCGAGGTGCCGTGCGGCGCTTGATGCCGGCGGCGCTCGCGTTGATGTACGCGATCGTTCCATTGCTTCCGAGCTTCATCGCGCTGACGGGCGTGGCGTTTCCCGGCGTATCGCTCGTTCCGCGAGGGCTGACCTACGCCGTTCTCGCGCTCTGCGCGTTGCTGGCGGTTTACGCCATTACGCTGCTCGTGCGCTACCGGGCACCCGGGACCCAGCCGCTATTGCTGCCGTTCCTATCCGTCTTCGCCGCCGGGCTTCTCGCCGACGTCGTTGGATTCGACCCGAGCTCGGGACTGCTCTTTACCTTTATCGGCGGAATGCCGATCGTTTGGCAGGCGTCGATCGCACGATTCTACGGCGATCGCAACGTGGCAACGACGCTCTTTTGGGGCTATCTTATTTCAGGCGGCGTCGCTGCCGCGGCCGCTATCGCGATGGTCGCACTTCGATATCCGCCACTGCAGTACGCAATCACGCACGGCCGGGCTACGGGGACGTTCGTTCTTCCCGGCGAGCTGGCGGGTTACTTGATCGTGTTGTTGCCGGTGGCGTACGTGCTCGGCCGCGTCGGCCGCACGCCGGCGCTGCGAGCGGTCAGCTGGATCGTGCTCGCGATCGGCATCGTCGCGCTGGCGATGACGTATTCGCGCGCCGGCTGGATGGGATTCGCCGCCGCGGTGGCTTTTTTGGTCGCAGTGCGAACTCGTCACGGTGCCGGCGGGGCGGCAGCGGTCATCGCGGCGGGAGTCTTGGCGGTTCTCGCACTCTTCAACGCGCACCACAATCCGAGCGAGGATTACACGCGCCTCGCGATCTGGAAGGCGGCTGAGGGCATCATCGATCGCTTTCCTTTGACCGGCGTGGGGCCGTTCAACTTCTCACATCTTTACGCCGTCGTGCACGGCCCGGACGCCGACGCAACCGCGTTCCACGCACACTCACTCTATCTCACCTTTCTCGCCGAGTTCGGCATCGTGGGGATCTGCACGATCGCCTGGACGATATGGCGCTTTGTTTCGGAACTTCGCCGCCGCCTGGCGCGAGCGCCGGCGCCGGCGGCGTTCCTAGCGCTCGGCGTAACGGCGGGACTGATCGGCGTCGCCGTGCAAGGGCTGATCGATACCGTGAGCGTTGTAATTTTCGGGTTGTGGATGCCGACGATGGGACTCGCTTTAGCCGCGGCTGCCGGCGGTGAAAACGGCCCGACGATCGATGAGCAATGCGACGTCTCGGCGCCATAGCGGCTGCCGGCCTTTGGCTGCTGGCCGGCTGTAACCCGCAGCCGCCCAAGGCCACGCCCGCGCCGTCGGCGGCAGCCGCGCACCCGTCGCCCACCCCGCTGGTGCTGAAGATCACCGGCAAGGGCACCGCCAAGCGTCCCGTACACCTCATTCAGCAAGTCCACAACCGCGTAGATTACGATTTGCTCGCCAGCTCGTACGAGAGCCGAGGCCCGCAAGGCAGCGCCCGCGCGGTCTTTCAAGACGCGCGAGTGACTTTCGTCGACCCCAAGGGAGCCAAGGTTGCGGCGACTGCGCCGCAAGCGGTCGTCGATCAAACGACCAAAACGGTCACCTTGCTCGGCGGCGTCGTCGCGCACACGTCGTCGGGGACGACCCTGCAATGCGATCGCCTCGAGTACTTGAGGGACCTCGGAATGCTGCACGGGGACGGCAACGTCATCGTTACCGATCCCAAAGGCTTTCGTGCGACCGGGTCGAGCTTCGACTCCGATATTTCACTGACACATATAAGAATGCAATGAGCGAAAAAGCAGCGATTAAAGTGCGCGGACTCGTCAAACGCTACGGCGAGCGCACCGTCGTCAACGGCGTTACGGCCGAGGTCGAAACGGGTGAGGTCGTCGGTCTGCTCGGGCCCAACGGCGCCGGCAAGACGACGACGTTTTATATGGTCGTGGGGTTGGTCAAGCCCGACGGAGGGAGCGTCGCCTTGGAAAACGGCGAGCGCGAGATCGAGCTGACGTCGGCCCCAATGTACGCGCGGGCACGTAACGGCATCGGCTACCTGGCACAAGAGAACTCGATCTTCAGAAAGCTTTCGGTCGGTGATAATATTCGCCTGATCTGGGAGCAGAACGGGGTAGGGCACGACGAGCGCGAGCGCCGTCTGCCTGCGCTGCTCGAAGAGTTCGGATTGAGGGCGTTCATCGACGCGCGCGGCGACAGTCTCTCGGGCGGCGAACGGCGGCGCGTTGAGATCGCGCGCGCTCTGGCGATTCAGCCGTCTTTTCTCTTACTCGACGAGCCGTTCACCGGAATCGATCCAATCGCCGTCGCCGACATTCAGGCGATGATTCGCCAACTGCGCGATCGCGGGCTCGGCATCCTCATCACCGACCATCAGGTTCGCGAGACGCTGGCCATCGTGGACCGTGCGTACATTCTCAATAACGGGCGCATCGAAGTCTCCGGTTCGGCGCAGGAAGTCTTGGACTCGCCGATCGCGCGGCAGTTCTATCTCGGCGAGGGGTTCCGGCTATAAGACTGACGATTCTCGACCGGTACATGCTGACGGAGCTTGCCGGTCCGTTCGTCTTCGGTCTCTCCGCCTTTACCCTGATCTTTGCCGCGACCGAGATTCTCAACATCGGCAAGCTGGTCAGCAACGAACACGCGCCGATCTGGGCGGCGCTTCTCGTTTTCTTGTGGTCGCTGCCGGGCGACGTCGTGCTCGTCATTCCCATGGCGCTGCTGCTGGGCACGCTGCTCGCCGTGCAGCGGCTCTCGGGCGAGAGCGAAATGACCGCGATGAAAGCCGCCGGAATCACGTTCGCGCGCATGGTCGCGCCGCTGCTTGCCGTCGGCATCCTCATGTCTTTCGTCACGTACTTGTTGCAAGAGGGCGTCGTACCGTACGCCAACGGACAGCTCAGCGAGATCGAGTACGACGTTATCAAGCACGTCAGCGCGTTCAGCCGCGATCTGACGGTGTCGGCTCCGCTTCCGGGCGGAGGCCGCCAAGTAACGATCGCCACCGCCTACGATACCAACTCGCGGGCGCTGCTGCACGTCACGCTGATTCAATACGACAACCACAACGAGCCGCGGCAGATCGTCTTTGCCGATCGGGCCGAGTTTACTGCAGATAAGTGGACGCTGGAGAACTCCAGCGTCTATCGCTTCAACCCCGACGGAACCACGCTCGCCGAGCCGAAAATCCCGCAACAGGAGGTCGAAATCGGCGAGAATCCAACCGGTCTCGTCAAGCGCATGAGCAACGACGATCCAGAGAATATGAGCCGCTCCCAAATCGCCGACGTCGTCCGCTCGGGCCAGCTGACTCAGAACGAGCGCCGCAAGTACGTGACGGTCTATCAAGAGAAGCTCGCCCGGCCCTTTGCGTGCTTCGTCTTCATATTGATCGCGATTCCGTTCGGGCTTCGCTCCATACGTACCAGCGGCAGCACCAGCCTCGGCTTCGGTTTGTCGCTGGCCATCGTCTTCGTCTATTACGTCGTAATGACGATTTGCTCGTTTGCCAGCGAAGCGATGCTCTCGTTTGCGTGGCTGTGGGCGTGGATGCCGAATATTCTCTTTACGGCCATCGGCCTCGGCCGGCTGCGACGCGCGGCTTCGATATGAACCTCGTGGAGTTCATTCGCGGCATCGGCAACGTCGCGCTGGTAATGGTCCTGGCGGGAACGGTCGCCTACGTTGGGGACCGGGTCGGCCATCAGGTTGGACGACGGCGCCTCAGTCTGTTCGGCATACGTCCGCGCTACACGTCGACGATCGTGGCCATCGCGACCGGAGTGATCATCGCGCTGGTCGTTACGCTCGGAGCGATCTTTGCGTCGGAGCAGGTCAAGACCGCCTTCTTTAAACTCACTTCGCTGAACGCGCAAATCGCCGAGCTGCAGACGCGGCAGCGGGATCTCGAAGCGAAGGTGAACAGCGGCCGGCTCGTCTTTCCGGTGGACACGCTCATGGTTCCGTTCTATCGAAGTATCGCGCAGTCGGCCACGCCCTCGCAGCGCCTCTCGACCATACGCGATTATTATTTCTTCGCCGTGAAGTACGTCAATGCGACCTATCCGAGACTGGGTTTGCGGCCTTACGCGATTCCGCCCGATGCCGAGAAGAAGCTTCGCGGGCTCGCCAACGACCTCACGACGGCGGCGAAGCTCTCGCAAGCGAATGCAATGCTGACCGTCACGTCGGACCAGAACCTCTTCGAAAACGACGAGATTCACTTTGCGATCAACGTGACGCCCGACATCAAATACTTCGACAAGGGCCAGGTCATTGCTCAGCTGGTAATACCGGGTCACAGCGGCGCGAGCGTCAGCATCGCCCTGGCCCAACTCGAAAACTACGTTTCGATCACGGCGCGCCGGCTGCACTTGCCGTCGTTCTTAGCCAGCACGTTCGCAGCGATGCAGCTGATTCCAGACGCGCAACAGATGCAGCAGCGCATTTCCAAACCCGGAACGTACGTCCTGACGGCGTTCTCAGCCGCAGACTTCTATCCGCATATGGGCAGCATTCCGATCGTTATCGTCCTGACCCGAGAGCCGTGACGGCGGGCGGCGGCGCCGTTTTGGGAATCGATCCGGGCCGCAGTAAGGCGGGCTACGCCGTCGTCGAGTCGTCGGGCACCGCCATTACCGCCGGCATCGTACCGATCGACCGCTTGCACGTTTGCGTGCGGGAGCTTCTCGCCGCGCACCACATCGACGCCATCGCCCTGGGCCGCGGCACAAACTCCCGCCCGGTGAGAGCGACGCTAGCCGAGCTTGGCCCGCCCATTCATTGGGTCGACGAGTACGAGACCAGCCGGGCCGCCCGGGCTCTTTTCTTTGAAGAGAACCCGCCCCGCGGCTGGCGTCGCCTGGTCCCGATCGGGCTCCAGCTCCCCAACCGGCCGATCGACGACTACGCGGCCATTTTAATCGCCCGGCGGTACCTTGCAAGGGGAGTCGAGCCTCGGCCTCCAAGGTAGGAGTCCCCCGCGTGGAAGGTTAGATTTCGATGGCAATGCGCGGGTTCGCACTCAGAGCGGAGGATCAGGTGCTTCGGTTCGTTGGCGTCGTGGCAAGTGCAGCGCTAGCGGTAGCGCTGTGTTCTGCTGTGGTCCGCGCCGAATCGCTCTCGCCAAATTCAAAGCATGCCGATCTCGGGTCGGCGCTCATGCTGCGTCTCTTCGGCGAAGTCTCCGACTCCAACGCGTCCTTTGCCGCCGCTTACGGCGATCGCATCAGCGAATCGCCGTTGCGCGAAATGGCTCTTCACGTCGGCTCGGCGCCCAGCAAGGTCGCCTACACCGGCGCGACGCCGTCCGCGGTTGGCTTCAGTCCGGCACAAGTCTTGCTGCACGATCTCTCGGCGAACGACGTTTCGTATTTAGCGCAAGCAGCCAACGCCGGTTTGCTGCGCAGCGACGCACACTTTACCGCGCCGGCCGATTCCACGACGACGGGCACCTTGCCGGCGGCCTCGAGCGCACTCTTTACCGCAGCCTACCAGCCGGTCGAGCCGTGGCCGAACATTTCGCCCGCGCCCGGAACGCTAGCCTTCGGTGCGCCGGCTACCGCTCCGACCGATTCCGGCGACCACAGCCTGCAGCTGGGCCGCGTCGGTTTCGAAGGTCACGTGGCGGGCGCGTCGACCCAAACGCCGCAACTCTCGCTCGACGATACCGCGTATAACGCGGGCGCCGACTTCGACGTGCACGCCGGCAAGCGTAATCTGCGGGTCAATCTTTCAAGCGCGTACGAGCACTTGGCGCGAAGCGACGGAAGCAACTTCACCGCCTCGACGCTCGATTCCAACACCTGGCATCTGCCGCAACCCGGCGCGCCGGTCGTCGTACCGAACTATGCCGACCTCAATCGGCTCTCCATCGGCGCAGGCCTCGCAGTTCCCGTTCTGCGCGGCTTGACGCTGAACGTTAACTACGACGCGCAGCGCCTTTACGGTGGTTACGGGTTGCCCGGACTGCTCAATCTCGACTCGGTGAGCAACACCTACGGCGGCAAGCTCTCGTTCGACATTCCAAAGACGTCGGGTACGCTCTCCATCTCGGCATATCAAGATCGCTTTGCCGACGGTCTCCTACCGCTCAACGGCACCACGCAAACGCGTGAGGACGTCAACTTTACCGTCAAGTTCTAGCACCGCGCGGCGGTACGCACCCGTATTGACGATCTTAGGCGCGGCGACGGCCGCGCTTTTGCTCGGCCTTGCGGCGGTGCAGTTTGCCTCCGACGCGCTGCACCGTAGCGCCGCCGCGCCCGGAACGCTGCCGCGTGCAATCCCCCAAGGCGCGGCGCTCGCGGTGTACCGCCTGCTCGACCGCACTGCGCCGGCGGCGTACGTCGAGGAGACGCTGGCACGCCACGCGCTCGATGAGGGCGACGCGGGCGCTGCCGAACGTTACGCAACCCGCCTGCCCGCTTCGCCGGTGCGCGACGAATTGCTCGCGCACGTCGCACTCGCACGCGGCCAGAAGCGTTTGGCGCTCGAGTATTTTCTCGCCGCGCCCGACGCCGCCGCCGTCACCGCGGCAGCCGAAGTCTTGGCAGAGCGCGATCCGGCTGCAGCGTACGATCTCGTGCGCCTCTTGCAGATTCGCTTAGCGATGCTCGGAACTCATCCGGACGCCGTCGCCGAAGCGCGTTGGGAGATGGGGGGGCTAGCGAATCGAAAGGCGTGGCGTCAAGTTTCCGGCAGCGTTGCCCAGCGCGATTGGTTGAAACGCGGGTTGCGCGATTACGAAGCGGCCGTCGCGCTCGCGCCGCTCTCGGAGCGTTACGTCATCGCCGACGCCAATCAAGCCGATCTGCTCGGCGAACGCGAACGCGCGCGAACGCTCTTCGCGCAGGCCGTCGCCATCGATCCGGCCAGCGCCGAAGCGATCGCCGGCCTCGGCGTCATCGCCTACGAGAACGGCGACCGCGACGCCGCCGTCGCGTATCTCCTTCACGCGCGCGCGATCGATCCCACGGCATTAATGGTTCGCGCCCTGGAACGCGACCTGAAGTGAGGGTTGCGCTCGACGCGCAACTCACCGTCGGCACGGCCACCGGAATCGGCGAATACGTTCGAGGTCTTGCCGGTGCCTTGCGCGCGCGGGAGCTCGATCTCGTCGCGCTGCGCGAAGAGAGTTTGAATCCGTGGCGCTTTGACCGCCGCGTTCTCTGGGACCAGTTCGTCCTGCCGCGCCGCGCCCGCGAAAGCGGTGCGGACTTACTGCATTGTGCTTCGGCAACCGTGCCCCGCATGACGTCGCTGCCGTTCGTCGTTACCGTGCACGACGTGGCCTGGCTCGACGTACAGACGCATGCACCCGCCTACGCGCGGTATTATTTCGGCAAATTCTCGCTGCACGGTTACCGGCGAGCAAAACGCATCGTCGTCGATTCGGAGTTCTCCCGCGGCGCTCTGCTGGCGCGTTTGGACGGCTTCGATCCCTCGCGGGTGAGCGTCGTCTACCCGGGCGTCGCCGCCGAGTTCGTCAAGCTCGTGCGCGCAAGGGGGGACGGCCGCACGATACTCTCGGTCGGGACGATCGAACCGCGCAAGAATCTGGAGCTATTGGTGCGCGCGCTGGCGCAACTGCCGGGCGCGCGGCTCGTGGCGGTCGGGCCCCACACGCCGTACGCCTTAGAATGCACCGCGCTGGCGCAGCGCCTTGGCGTCGCCGATCGCCTGGAGATGCGTGGCTACGTGTCGCGCGAAGACCTGCTGGCGCTGCACGCGAGCTGTGCGGCCGTCGCCGTGCCGTCGTCGTACGAAGGCTTTGGTTATGCCGCGGCACAGGCGCTCTGCGCCGGCGTGCCGTGCATCGTCTCCGACCGGACGTCGTTACCGGAAGTGAGCGGCGGCGACGCGCCGATCGTCGGGCTCGACGATCTCGACGCGTGGTGCGCGCAACTGGCGGTGGCGCTGCGCGGCGATCTCGACGCAAGCGCTGCAAGCGTGCGGGCGCGATCCGCTCAGCGTTTTTCCTGGGACGCCGCGGCCGATCGAATGCTCGCAGTTTATGCGAGCGCGCTGAACTAAAGAGTCCGCTAGTAAACGGGTGAGCCGGGTGCGCCCGGCGCGACGCTGCCGTCGTCGGGCGCGAAAACCAGACGCAGCGGAAGGCTCGAGCCCGCTTCGGGCATCGTGACGATGGTGACGCGTACGAAACCGTGCGCTGGAATGACGTATTGGCGCACTTTATAGCGGGAGAATGCCGGAACTTGATGCGATTGCACCAGCACGCCGTCGATCAAGTACGTCGCGGTCGATCGTCCGCCGCGCGGATTCTCGTAGATAGCGATATTCTGCGGCGACCCCATCGGGTTCTCGACGTTGACGACGAAAGATTGCAGCACGCCGTAATCTCCCGCCAGAGCTTCGCCTTGGAGATCGTTAGGCAGCGGAAGCTGGCCGATCGGAAGTTCCAGATAGTCGTCGTTGACCTTCCACTGCGTCGCAAAATGGAACTCGGCGATCGGATAGATGCCGCGCGCGTGCTTGCGCTCGCTCTCGAGTAGTCCGGCAGCCACGGCGGCGTCGGTACTCTGATCGGCATTTTGGGCGAGCAGCGTGAGATGAACGTTGCCGCCCGAGAGCACGCGCAGCTGCAGCAGATTGCAGACGATGCTTCCGGCCGGCAGATCCTGCTGGGCAACAACGATCGTGCTGTTCGCCGGGATCGTGATCAGCCGGCCTTGGTTCTGAACGACGTCGACCAAAAACCGTTTGGTCGCCGCGTGCCCGACCTCCATCTCGTTGGCCGACGGTCCGCTGCGCCCGCTGATGAACTGCACGATCGAGGGTTCGCGCGAAGCGTTTTCGGCACGCAGAACGATGCGGCGATCGGGCTCTCCGCGCGGATTGTAATGAAAGTAGAGAAAACGCGACGGCTGGTCCGAGCGCAGATCGGCGGTAAAAAGCGTCCCGTTCTCCGTCAAGCGCTCGGGATAGTCGCTGACCATCAGCGAGTTCGGCGAGATGCGCGGCACGGCGACGTTCTGCACGTCGACGTGGGTGGAGCCGTCCACTTCGATGAGGTTGACGCCTTGAATCAGCACCGGCACGTCAAAGCTCGCGACGTTATCCTGGCGCAGCGTGCCGTGGAACGGCACGTCGTCGGAGCTGACGATAATTTGCGCACCGGGGCGAAGCTGCGCGGCATCGCGAACGGCGCGCGCGACTTGCTCGCGCAGGTACTCGCCCGATGCCGGGTCCCCGGTGATCTGCAGCGTTACGTGCGGGGCGATCGCGCCGGCATAGTAGGCGACTCGGACCTGGATGTCGCGGCTCACGCCGCGCGCGTCGCGCAGCGTGATCACCGTCGTGCCGGGTGCCTTGCCCTGAATCGTGATGCGCTGCGTGACTTGGTCGACGCCGGCCTCGGCGATGCTCGGGTCTCGAACCGTGATGGTGAGCGGACTCAGCGCCGACGTTACGACGACCGTTGCGGGGGCGCCGACGGGCACCGAGGCCGAGGCCGGTTCGACGCCGATTGGCGGCATCGTCGGCGTGGCCGTGGCTGCCGGTGCCGAAGTCAGCGTAGAGCTTGGGGTGGCGGATATTGCCGGCGAGGGCGAGGGAACCGGCGAAGCGTCGGGCGCCGCCGCGACGGCGCAGATTCCGGCCATGCCGGTTAGGAGAAGTACGAGAGTATGGCTCTTACGCAATTTGTGCTTCGGCGTGGCTAACGGCCGAGGCGAGCAGCGTCTTATAACCGACGCTGGGGAAGAGCACGGTCACCAGATCGCGCTCGGCGCGCTCGACGGTTCCCGTACCGAACTTAGTATGGCTTACGACGTCGGCAATCTTGAAGCCGCCGGTTGCGGCGCGTTCGTTCACGCCGCGCCGAAGCGCCTTTAGGCAGTTGTCGCACGCCCCGCAGTTGGTGCGATTGAAATCCTCGCCGAAATAATTCAGGATGAAGCGCCGGCGGCACGACGTCGTTTCGGCATACTGCAGCATCATCGAGAGCTTGCTCTGGTCGTAGGACTTCTTCGTCTCGTAGTTGGCGAGATTGAGCATTAAGCCGCGATGCTTTCGCACCGCTTCAGTCAAACCGTACGCCGACTTTTCGACGTGCTCGATGTAGCCCGACTTCTTGAGCAGCGCGAGAATGACTTTGAGCTTGGTTAACGGCAGCTGAAGGATCTTGCGCAGGTCGACCATCGAGACGCCGCCGGCTTGATCGCAGAAGACCTCGATCGTGCCGAAGACCCGCTGAACTTCCTCGACGTCGGGATACTTGCCGGTCAGGAAGTAGTTCTGTACGCGCGTGTCGCTCATGCGGTAGATCAAGATACAGCGTGACGGCAGTCCGTCGCGGCCGGCGCGTCCGGCCTCTTGCGTGTAGGCCTCCAGCGATCCGGGCAGATCGTAGTGCACGACGAAACGAATGTTCGGCTTGTCGATCCCCAAGCCGAAGGCATTGGTCGCGACCACGGCGCGGATTGCTTCATCCATGAATAAGTTGTGAACCGAGGTCCGGTCTTCTTTATGAAGCTTTGAATGGTAAACGGCGGCTGGAATTGCGAGCTCCCGCGATAAGTACCCCTGCACTTCGAGCGCGTTCTTGATCGTGGCGGTGTAGATGATGCCCGTTCCTTCGAGCGCATTGTCGCCGGTAAAGAGCGCGGTCAGGATCTTGAGCTTGTCGGCCTCTTTGTCGGCCTTACGTGCTTCGTAGACGAGGCTCGGACGGTCGAATCCGCGGACGATTGGTTTGACCTGGTCGATGCCGAGCTGGTGCAGGATGTCTTCACGGACCGAGGGCGTCGCGGTTGCCGTCAGCGCGAGAACCGTTGGATGGCCGAGCTTGTTGATGACGCCGCCGAGCGCCAGATAAGCGGGCCGGAAGTCGTGTCCCCACTGGCTGATGCAGTGCGCCTCGTCGACGACGAAGAGCGGCACTTTGATTGCTTGCAGCAGACGAAGGAAGGCTTCGTCCTCGAGTTTTTCCGGCGTGGTGTAAACGATTCGCAGCGTGCCCGATGCGATGCGCTCCCGGGCGCGCTCCTCTTGGTCTTCGGAGAGCGTCGAGTTGAGCGCGACGACGTCGGTGATCCCGCGCTCGCGCAGCATATCGAGCTGATCCTTCATGAGCGCGATCAGCGGGCTCACGACCACCGTCGTGCCCTCGAGCAATAGCGCAGGCAACTGGTAGGTCAAGCTCTTGCCTGCCCCAGTTGCGAGTATCGCGAGCGTATCTTGGCCCGCGAGGACGCGCGAAACGACCTCTTCTTGCCCTGGATAGAATCCGGCAAAACTGAACTTCTCTTGAAGCGCTGCGCGCAAATCGATCGACATCGTTGAGTGATCCGATCCCCGAAAATACCCTAGCACCGCTGCCTGGGAACCAAAACATATAACCGGTCAGCAGGGTGGTTCGTTGCAACCATACCCTCCGGCAGGCGCCACGAAACGACCTGCTAAAGTGTGAGCGCCTGTGTCCCTGTACCGCACCTGGCGCCCCCTGACGTTCGCCGACCTCGTCGGCCAAGACGCGGTCGTTCGTACGCTGACGGCGGCTATCGAAAGCGGTCGGCTGGCCCACGCCTATCTATTCTCGGGTCCCCGCGGCTCCGGCAAGACCTCCGCTGCGAAAATCCTCGCACGATGCATCGACTGCGTCAATGGGCCGACGGCCAAACCCGACAACACCTGCGACAATTGCCGGGCCATGCTGGCCGGTACGGCGCTCGACGTCCTGGAGATCGACGCGGCGAGCAATCGCGGAATCGACGAGATCCGCGCCTTGCGCGAAGCGGTAAAGTTCGCGCCGGCAACGATGCGGATGAAAGTCTACATCATAGACGAAGCGCACATGCTCACCAAAGAAGGCGCGAACGCCTTTCTAAAAACGCTTGAAGAGCCGCCTCCGCATGCGGTTTTTATCCTCGCGACTACCGAGCCGGACAAGCTTCCGGTCACGATCCTATCGCGCTGCCAGCGCTATACGTTCCGGCGCATTTCGGTGCCGGTAATCATCGGGAAGCTGCGCGAGATCGCCGAAGGCGAAGGGATCGCCATAGATGACGAGGCGTTGACCGCCATCGCGTATCGTGCCGACGGCGGTTTGCGCGACGCCCTCACCATGCTCGAGCAGATTGCGGCCTTTGCCGGCGGCGCTCCGGCGACGGCGGCGACGCTTGACCTGGCCTTCGGGGCTACCGGACGACAGTTCGCCGACGCTCTACTTGAGGCGTGCGTGCGCGGCGACGCCACCGCGGCGTTGGCCGTCGTCGAAGAGGCCAGCGATTCGGGGACCGATCTGCAGGTGCTGATCCGCTCGCTGATCGTTGCTCTGCGCAATTTGCTGGTGGCCCGAGTCGACCCGCAGCTGTTAGCACGCGATCTGGCCCCCGAAGACGCCGCCCGTGCCGGCGAACGGGCGAGCAACATCTCGCAGGCGATGCTGGTGCGCGCGCTGCGGATCTTTACCGAGGCGCTGGCGCTGGCACGCTCCGGCGGCAACGCCCGGCTCGAGTTGGAGACCGCGCTGCTGCGCTTCGTTCTCGCCGGTGAGGATTCGACGCTCGACGCGCTCTCGGCGCGCCTGGCCGCTTTGGAGGAGGGCTTGCCGGTCACCGCAGCCGCCCCGCCATCCATCGCCCCCCCGTCGACTGACGCCTCTCCATTGCCAGCGCCGGTCTCTCCGGAGTCTGCGCCGGAGGCGCCTATGAACGCTCCCGCCGCCGCTCCCCCTGCCGGCGCACCCGTGCCGGCGAAAGCGAGCGGGATGCCGGCAGCCCTCTCGCTGCAAAAAGTGCGCGCCGCCTGGCAAACTATTCGCGGGAAAGTCGAAGGCGAGCGGCCACCGCTGCGCGCGCCGCTTTCGCGCGCTACGATCGAATCGCTGGAGAGTAACGCGATCGTTCTAAAGCTGCCGGATACATGGAGCGCCGGCGCGCTGCGCGACTACGCGCCGCTGATCGAGAAGGCCGTGGCCGACGTTTTGGGCGTCGAACTCAAGGTCGTGCTGCGCGTCGACGCAAGCACCGGACGCGCAAAAAGCGCATCGCGCGGCGGCGAACCGGCGGCGCCGGCAAAAGACGGCGACGACGCCGACGCGCTTTTCGAATACGCCAACGAACGAATCCGGTAGGGATTAAGGAGAACGATGAATCAGGCGCAGTTGATGGCTCAGGTCAAGAAGATGCAAACCGAGATGGCCAAGGCCCAAGAAGAGCTGGCGGAAACGATCGTGAGCGGCAGTGCGGCCGGCGGCGCGGTGACCGTCGACGCGACCTGCGACCGGCGAATCAAACGCGTGCGCATCGGCAAGGAAGCCGTCGACCCCGAAGATATCGAGACGCTCGAAGATCTGGTCGCTGCCGCCGTCAATGACGCATTGCGAAAGGCCGGCGAAACGGCGGAAAAACGAATGGCGTCGGTTACCGGCGGTATGCGCGTTCCCGGATTGATGTGAAAAGCGTCGCGGGTCCGATCTCCGCTTTAATCAACGAACTCAGCAGACTTCCCACGATCGGCCCCAAGACCGCGGCGCGCCTCGTCTTCTACTTATTGAATCGCCCGCGCCACGAAGCGCAGAGTCTTGCCGAAGCGATCCTGGCCGTTAAGGATAACGTCCGCTTCTGTTCGATCTGCTACTCGCTGGCCGAGTCGGACCCGTGCGAGTTCTGCAGTGACGACCGGCGCGACGGCGGCGTGATCTGCGTCGTTGCCGAAGCGAAGGACGTGTATGCAATCGAGCGCACCGGCGCGTTCAAGGGACGCTATCACGTGCTCGGCGGCTTGATCTCGCCGATGGACGGCATCGGTCCCGGGCAACTTCACACCAAGGAGCTGATCGAACGCGTCGGCGCTGAAGATCCGCGCGAGATCATCTTGGCAACCAATCCTAACGCCGAGGGCGAAGCTACCGCGCTCTATCTCTCGCGGCTGCTCTTGCCGCTTGGCGTTATTGTCTCACGGTTAGCGTATGGGCTGCCGATCGGTGGAGATCTCGATTACGCCGACGAGATGACGATCGCCAAAGCTTTGGAAGGCCGGCGCGCGCTCTAGCGATCGAAGTGTTCCGTCCGGCACGACCGTCCGGCGCTGACGAATGGTCTAATCCCGTTTGATTAGGGCGTGCTTTTTGCCGCCGGGCTATGATGCGTGCATAGCCGGGTGGGGGTGCAAGAGGCGTCGCGAATGCAGTTCCGCGGCGCCTCACCTCATAGGCCGGACTCGCAACCAAGCGTCAAGGCGTCTCCCACGCGGACCGTGCCCGGGTCGATGACGTCGCAGTAAATCCCCATCGTATTGTCGCGCTGCTGGGCGACGTAGCGAAGAATTTCGGGGTCGCTCGTCCCGCCTTCGGGGTTATAGGTGATGACGACGCACCGCCCGATGGGCGCGCGCACGCGCATTCGTACCTCACCGAGGCGCAACTCTCTGTCCGTCAAGCTCGGCTCGTCGAAGTCGAAACCGGGTGCTGCAGTAATGAAGAAGTTCGGCCGGAAGCGCTGCCACTCGACGCGATAACCGACGTGCGCGCTCAGCGCGTCGAGCCAACGATCCACGATGATCGAAACCGGCGCATCGTCGAAGAACGGACCGTCGCCTTCCAGGGAAACGGCGGCGCCGCGCTCGGCAGCGGCCGCCGTTGCCGCATCGGGATCGGCGATCAGATGCAGGCCCTCGTGTTCTTTGCCGCGATAGGTTTTGCCGGTGCGGACGGGGCCGTCACAAACGACGAACGCGCGCTGCCGGTCGCCGCGCAGGCCGTTGGAATCGACGGCAATTTCTTCGAGCGCTTCACCGCGCAAGCTCTTGACGGGAAAGCGGCGCATCGCGTCGAGCCTCCCAAGAAGCAGCTCGACGCGTTCTCGCTCGTCTCGTTCTATAACTATTTGCGCAGCTTCCGGAGTAAGTCGCGGGCAAAGCGCATCGCGTCGTCTTTGGTGCGGTCGTAGAGCGTCGCCGCCTCACCCTTGGTCATGTGATGTCCCTGTTCCATGAAGAATGTAACGCCTTCGCCGACGACGATGGTGCCGGCGTAGGCGATTGCGCCCTTGATCGCGATTCCCGCCACCGGAACGAAGCCGGATAGTTCGCGCGCCAGCGTGCGCCAGCCGAATCCGCCGCCGATAATCGGCAAGAGCTGCCAGGTACGGTGCATATCGGGGTCGCGGCCGTAGGCCGCTTCGATGTGCAACATCAGCATGACTTGAATGCCGGTGATCGCCACGATGTCGCCGGCCGAAGCGAAGGCGCCCAGTACCAAACCGACGACCGGTATGTGATCGACCACGGCACTGGCCAGCGCCACCTTGAGCGCGTTGTTCGCGGCATCGCGGGTTAGTTTTGCTGCGACGGTCTCCCGCAGCGCCGGAAGATGGCGGCCCACCGCGATCTCGACGCCGCCCGCGCATTCGACGAGATGCGGAAAGAAGCGTCCCCGCAGCGCTTCGCGAGTAAGCGCCGGAACGACGTACTCGCACGACGCCCCCGCCGCCGGCGCCGCCGACGGACTCGACGGAACGGCATCGGCATCGACGGTGAGCGTAAGAATGGGCGCGCGCAGGGCTGCCAGCATGCTCAGGTCGGCTGCGGCGGCATCGCCGCGGCGGCCGAGGAAGATGACGGCGCGCACCTCAGCTGGGTTAGTCACCAGCGGCGCGCCGACGGGGACGGTCTCGAGACAGGCGGCCGCTTCGAACGGCACGCCGTCTTCGTGTCCGAAGAGCAAGAGTCCGCGCAACTCGGCAACCAGCGCCGGATCGCCGCAGAGCAGAAAACGGAACGGCTTGCGTACGTGCGCCTGGATCGCGCGCACGTCGAGTCCTTTACGGACGAGCATGAAAAGGTTACGGGCGTCGCCGGCGATCGCCATGTGGATTTCCTCCTAGAGTCCGAGCTTGTTGAGATCGACGGCCAGCGTGCCGTCGGCCTTACGCAGTTCTTTGGACGGGTCGTCGGTGTAATCGAGATACACCAGACCCATAAAGATCTCTAACGGCCAGGCGTGCATCTTGTGCGCGTTGGCGACGTCTATGACCGTCTTGCCCGAGCTTTTTGCTTCGGCGATGACGCTCTCGGGAGTGCTCTTGATGTCGGCGGCAATGATCGTCGCGGCCGTGACGTCGCCCGGCGTCAGACCGCCGCGCAGCATCGTCCGATAGTCGACGCCGGCGCTGCCGAAGCGCTGCTGCAGCGCGTAACGCAGGGTCGAATAGATCTGCGGCGAGGTTCCCAGACCGAGCAGGGTAATTCGCACCGAGAGCTGGCGCGACCGTGCCAGATTAAAAAGCTGGGCGGCTTGCGACGCGGCCGTCGCGGCGTTGTTGAAGTCGTCGACGGTTTTGGTCATGCCCGCCGACAGCTGGTCGTACTCGATCTGCGTGATGTCGCCGTTGAAGCTCAGCTGCTCGTGGTCGAGCTGCTTGAGAAACTCGTCGAGATCGCCCAGCGATTGATCGAGGATCGTGAGCGAGGCGCGCGCCGCATCGACCGAGCGAAGCATTTCGCTGTCGGCGATAGTCAGCTCCGACGTCATCTGCGGATACGAGGGCAGAATCGCCAGCGACTGCGTCGGGATCGGAGCCATCGCGAACGGCGCCAGCATCTCGTGATAGATGTCGGCGCTGTCTTTGAGGAGACCGCTCTCTTTGTTCTTTTCCAGCGTTCCGATGCCGCCGAGCGGGCCTGAATCGCCGCCCGCATCCTGCAGCGCGCTGTTGATCGAGCGGGACATCGAGTTCAGGTTCTTGACGATCGCTTCGATGCGCGAACCACGCTTGATGTTGATGCGGCTGAGATCCGGGACCTCATACTGCAGCGTCTCCAGCCGGCTCTGCACGGCCTTGACCTGATCCTTGCCCTGCGCCGCGCGGGCAGCAATCTCGGTGGCGTCCTGGGCCTGCGCGGTCTGCGCGGCGACGATGGCGGCTTGCAGTTTGGGCAGATTCGGTTTGGTAAGCGTGACTTGCTGGGCTTCCATCTGACGCAACGCGGTAAGGCGGGCGTTAGCGGTGGCGCGGGTTGCCGCCGAACCGTTCTGCGACGCCTCCGCCAGCGTCTGCTCGCTCTTATTCGGCAGTCCCAATGCCAGCTCGGCCTCGCCGAGATCGAGCAGCGCTTCGGCGCTATGCGGGTCGCTGCTCAACACCTGATCCAGGCGCAGTCGCGCGAAATCGTAGCGAGCACGCTCTTCGTCGCCCGAGGCCTGGACGAGCTTCTGCGCCGGCGTCACCAGCGTCGGGTCGAGCTCCGGATAGCCCATCAGGTGCGCGACGCGGTTCTGCGGATCGGGATGGTCTTGGAGGTACTTGCTGACGGCGTCGCTGTGTTCGTTCTGCAGCACGGCAAGGTGCGCCATCATCGTTACCATCGACTCCGGGTCGTAGCCGGCGCGCGACATCAGCTGCAGCCCGTAGCGGTCGGCCTGGAGCTCGTCGTCACGCGAGACCTTCGCCATCAGTCCCGCTTCGGCCAGCCCGCCGAACTCGTAGATGATCGGCGAGAAAATCGATGCAATCCCGAACAGGATGTTAAGGATCTCTGCCTTCGAGTTGGTGGTGATCACGTGGCGGCGTTCGATGTGACCGGTTTCGTGGCCGATGACGCTCGCTAGCTCGTCGTCCGACTGAACGAAATCGATCAAACCTTCATAGACGTAGACGAAACCACCCATCGTCGCGAATGAGTTGATTTGACTGTCTTTGATAATCTTGACCGAATAGGGGACGTCTTTACGCGCGACCTGATTCCAAAGGTTCCCCGCGATGCCCTGGACGTAGGCGTTGAGCAGCGGATCGGTTTCGATTACGCTGCTGGCGACGATCTGCTGATCCTCTTGTTGCCCGAGCTGAATTTCGGCCGCGGTCGACATTGCCGATGTGGGCGCCGGACTGGCGCCGAAGAGCAGCGAGACGATGACAAAGAGTGGAATGACGCGGCGCAACATGCGGTTTAGTTCCCCTGTGTATTATATGTGGACAACGCCAAGAAGTTGCGAGTCGTGTGTGGATGGTAAAGGATATTAGATGAATACTTCGAGCAAAGCCTAGCGTGACACTCTTACGGGGCAGACGTGAAGGCCTCGAGCTTGCCTTTGCTGGGCGTGAGCTGAGAGGGGCACTCGACGAGCTCGAGGCTCGCCTTACCGAACGGCCGAGCTTTTACCGTGGGGCCGCGGCCGTTGCCAACTTTGGAACCGGCCTGCCGCAGCCCGAGGACCTGGCGCGCCTGCGCACGCTCCTCGCCGAAGCGGGAATCCAACTGCGGGCGTTGCGCGGGCGGCACGAGGAGCTGGAAGCGATCGCGCAACGGGAAGGTTTGGAGTTCGAAGCGCCGCCGCCGGGCGAAGAACTGGCGCAGCGCCGCGCGCTTCGCAGCGACGGCGATACCACGCTTTCCGACGCAGCGCGCTCGCTGGTCGCCGACTTCGCCGGCGCGCGCGGCGATATCGCCCAACGCCGCCGCCGCGGCGAAGCTAGCGTACCGCGCTTGCCCGAGTCGCCTCGCAAGCGCAGCGCGCCCCCGCCGTTACACGCGGTCGAAGCAGCGCCGACGACGCTCTACCACGCAGCCACGCTGCGCGGCGGCCAGGTGCTTCATCACACCGGGAACATCGTCGTCGTCGGCGACGTCAATCCCGGCGCGGAGCTCGTTGCCACCGGCGACATTCTCGTCTTCGGCCGATTGGCCGGCATCGCGCACGCCGGCGCGGGCGGCGACGAGAACGCTCGCATCTACGCGCTCGAACTGACGGCGACGCAGTTGCGCATCGCGGCATTCATCGGTGCAGAAGAGAGCGGCGTCCGGCGCGGCCGCGCGAAGCCCGAAGCGGCCGTCACACAAGGGGGGCGTATCGTCATTCTTCCACTCGAGCGACTCGGCGACGTCGCGCAAGCCGGAGCGCCGACGGCATGAGCGGGCGTCGCATCGTCATCACGTCGGGCAAAGGCGGTGTCGGTAAGACGACCACGACCGCGAACCTCGGCGCCGCGCTGGCCAAACGCGGAAAGAGCGTCATTCTCATCGACGCCGATATCGGCTTGCGCAATCTCGATCTGGTTTTAGGTCTCGAGAAGCGCATCGTCTTCGATCTCGTCGAGGTCGCCGAAGGACGCTGCCAGCTGCGTCAGGCGCTGATTAAAGACAAACGTTTTGATTCGCTGTCGATTCTGCCGGCCGCGCAGACGCGCGAGAAAGAGGCGATCACGCCGCAGCAGTTTGCGGCGATCGCCGAAAACGCCGCCGAAACGGCCGATTACGTTTTGATCGATTCTCCGGCCGGCATCGAGACCGGTTTTCGAAACGCGGTTGCCGGGGCGGTCGAGGCGATCGTGGTCACCACGCCCGAGGTCAGCGCGATCCGCGACGCAGATCGTGTCGTCGGCAAGATCGCTGCAGAAGGCAAGCCGATTCGGTTGATCGTCAACCGGCTGCGCCCCGAAATGGTGCGCAGCGGAGACATGCTCTCGGTTGAGGACGTCTGCGAAGTGCTCTCGATCGAGCTGCTGGGCATCGTGCCCGACGACGAGGAGATTATCGACACGACCAACCGCGGCGAACCGATCGTCCTCAACGACGCGAATCGTTTACGGGTGATTTACGACAAGATCGCGCGCCGCCTCGAAGGCGAGCTCGTGCCATTCACGTCCTTCGACGGACAGGGTCTCTTGGGGCGCCTCATCGGCGCATTGAAAGCGGGGTAACGCGTGCATCAAGTGCAGTCCGTTCCAGCCGAGCCCGCGCCCAGCGCGCCGGCCGCCAAACTAGGACGCGCCATCGTCTTGACTTCAGGGAAGGGCGGCGTCGGCAAAACGACGACGACCGCCAACCTCGGAACGGCGCTGGCCGCCCGCGGGGCGCGCGTCGTTCTGGTCGATGCCGACATCGGTCTGCGCAATCTCGACATCGTGCTCGGACTCGAGAGTCGCGTCAAGCACCACCTGCTCGACGTGCTCGAAGAGCGTGCCGGCGTCGACGACGCGCTCGTCTCCGACAAGCATAGCGAAAATCTCTTCTTGCTCGCGGCGGCGCAGTCGCGCGAAAAGGATGAGGTCGAAACGGAGAAGATGCAGGCGCTGATCGCCGCGCTCCGAGAGCGCTTCGACTACGTGCTGATCGACTGTCCGGCGGGCATCGAACTCGGATTTCGCAACGCCGTCGCCGGCGCCGACGAAGCGATCGTGATCTGCACTCCGGAAGTCTCGGCCGTGCGCGACGTCGACCGCGTCGTAGGCTTGCTCGGCAATCGTTTTCGTCCGCAACTCATCGTCAATCGGCTGCGTCCGGCAATGGTGCGAAAGGGGAAGATGCTCTCGGTCGAGGACGTCAACGCGATTCTGCGCCTGCCGCTGCTCGGCGTCATCGTCGACGAGCCGCAGATTATCGTAACGACCAATCGCGGCGAACCGCTCGCCTTGCAGAGAGAGTCGTCCACGGGCGCTGCATACCATGCCATTGCCGCGCGCGTCGCCGGTGAAGACGTGCCCGCGCCGATGCCGCCCGTCGCGAAGAGCTCGATCCTCGAACGGCTCGGCTCGATCTTTGGAGGTAAGCGGGCGTGATCGAGTTTCTCAAGCGCCTCTTCGGTCAGCCCAGTTCGAGCGCGACCGCGAAGGAGCGCCTCCGTTTGGTCCTGATGACCGATCATCTCGAACTCGCGCCGGAGATGATCGAGAAGATGAAACACGATCTGGTCGACGTGATCTCGCGTTTCGTCGAAGTCGATCGCGAACGAATCGAAGTTAGCTTCGAACGCCAGGACCGCACGCTGGCGATGCTAGCCAACATCCCCATCGTCGCGGTGAACAGGCCTAACGGTACCGGCACCAACGGCAACGGCACGGCGACCACGGGCGCCGTCAAAGAGGAGCCCGCCGTCCCCGCAGCATCCACGCCCGGCGCCACGGCAGCCACGCCTCCGGTGCGCAAACGCCGGCGGAAGAAAAAGGCGCAGGCCAAGGCGGCAGCTCCGGCGGGCGCCGCGGCGCAGTAGCGCGTAAGCGCCCGGCATGGCGGCCCTCGCACTCGGCAGCGGCGCGAAGCGTTACCTGCGCAACTTCAACTGGCCCTTAGCATGCGCCGGCGTTGCAATCGCCGGGCTAGGGCTGGTCTGCATTCGCTCGGCCGGGCTTCACGCGCCGCAGCCGACGGGAGAGTTTTCCAAGCAGCTCCTCTACTTGATACTCGGTATCCCGGTCATGCTCGCGCTGTCGTTCGTCGACTATCGCAGCTGGCGGCGCTGGGCGCCGGCACTTTATATCGCCAACCTATTGCTGCTCGCGTTCATCCTGCGCGGCGGACATAGCGCCTTAGGCGCGCAACGATGGATTTCGCTGGGACCGCTGGGCACGTTTCAGCCATCGGAGCCGGCCAAGCTCGTGGTCGCGATCGCGCTGGCGACGGTGCTCTGCCGCGGCACCTACCAGAACCTTCAGGACATTTGGAAGCCGCTGCTCACGGCAGCCATACCAGCGTTGCTGATTCTCAAGCAGCCCGATCTCGGCACGACCTTGGCAGTCCTTGCGATCTTGAGCGTCGAACTTTTTTTCGCGTTGCCCAAACTCGGCGACTTCGGAATCTACGCCCTCGCGATGCTGGTTGCAGCGGCGGCGGCGATCGGAACCAACGCCGTGCTCAAACCCTTCCAGCGCGCGCGTCTCTTCGTCTTCCTTAATCCGAAGGCCGACCCGCAGGGTGCCGGCTATAATCTCGCGCAGTCGAAAATCGCCGTCGGTAACGGCGAGTGGCTCGGCCGCGGCCTCTATCACGGCACGCAGACACAGCTCAACTTCGTCCCCGAGCATTCGCGCGATTTTATTTTCACGGTGCTCGCCGAAGAGTGGGGCTTTGCCGGCGCGATGCTCTTGCTCTTCCTGTATGCTGCGGCACTCTATGGCGGAATCCGCACGATGCTCGTCGCCCGCGACCGCTTCGGCCTGCTGTTGGCGAGTGGGTTGGTCGGCATGCTCTTCTTTCACGTTCTCATCAACGTCGGCATGACGATCGGCATCATGCCGATTACCGGGATCCCGCTGCCGTTCATGTCGTACGGCGGCTCCGCGATGCTCACCGATTTCGCCGCCCTCGGAATCCTGCTCAACATTTACTCGCAGAGGGACCGCGACGTCTTAGGCAACGCTTGAGCCGCGTGCCGTAATAAGGAAGAGTGGCAGCTAGGCAGGTCTGCTCCCGGCGGCCCGGGAACCCCAAGCCCGGGCCGGAGAGGCTCCGTCGTTCGGACGGGGGCCGCCGCCCAGAGGTTTTCTTCTTTTAAAGTTTTTCCAAAGAGCGAGCCGAGGCGGCGCAAGAACGCCGCCCGCCTAGCGCACCCGTCGGGGGAAGCGCGGCGTGGAGGCAAGCTCGTTAGTTGAGGACAATTTGCCGAGCGAGATACTAATCTCGAGCGACCCGTGGGAAAATCGGGTCGCCATACTCGAGGACGGCGATTTAGCCGAACTCTACATCGAGCGCGAAGAGAAAGTCATCGGCTCGATCTACAAAGGGAAGGTGCAGAACGTGCTCCCGGGCATGGGAGCCGCCTTCGTCGACATCGGCCTCGGCCGGAACGCCTTCCTCTACGTCGACGACATCAACAAGCAGCCGCTTAATATCGGCGACGTCGAAATCACGCAAGGCCATAGCGGCTTTACGATCAGCGAGAAGGTCAAGCGGGGCGACGACGTGCTGGTGCAGATCGTCAAGGAGCCGCGCGGCCTCAAAGGGGCCCGCATCTCCACGAACATCTCGCTGCCGGGCCGTTATCTGATCCTGATGCCGACCGGCAAGTACTCGGGCGTCTCGCGAAAGATCGATTCGGCCGACGAGCGCAACCGGCTCAAGAGCGTGATGAAGCGGATCCGGCCCGAGGGAATGGCGACCGTCGTACGTACGGCAGCGGCCGGAGCGAGCGAGGCGGAGCTAATCGCCGACCTCGGCGTGCTGATTCGAATGTGGCACGGGATTCTGGAAACGTATAAGCGGGCTGCCTCGCCGTCGCTGCTTCACAAGGACATGAACCTGATCTACAAGGCGGCGCGCGATTTCATCACCGCCGACGTGGATCGCGTCTTGATCGACGACGAGGAAGAGTACCGCAAGGTTCGAGACTTCCTCCAGCTGCTGGGCCCGCAGTACATCGCCCGTATCGAATACTACAACTCCGGCCGTTCGCTCTTCGACGACTACAAGGTCAGCGAAGAACTGCAGAAGCTGATGCGGCCGAAGATCAACCTGCCGTCGGGGGCGTCGATCGTCATCGAGTCCACCGAAGCGCTCACCGTTATCGACGTTAACTCCGGCAAGTTTACCGGGGGGCGGAACCTCGAGGATACGATCCTCAAGACGAACATCGAAGCGGCCGAGGAAATTGCCCGGCAAGTCCGTTTGCGCGACATCGGCGGCATCATCGTCGTGGACTTTATCGACATGTCGTCGGAAGCTTCGCGCGAGCGTGTCGTCAAGGTAATGGAAGACAATCTGCGCCGCGACCGCACGCGCGCTACGATTCAATCCTTCTCCAATCTCGGGCTTCTCGAGTTTACGCGCAAACGCGTCGGAAAAGACCTTGGCGCGCAGCTGCGCGGCACCTGTCCGACGTGCATCGGTCTGGGAAGCGTAATGTCGCCGCAATCGGTGGCGATCGAAACCTTCCGTCGCATCCGCGGCGAGGCTGCCGGCGGCGCCCCCGGCGACGTCATCGTACATGTCGCTCCGACCGTTGCGATGCAGATGGAGTTCTGGTACGAAGAAGAGTGTAAGGAGTTGGCGCGCTCGATCGCTCATGCGATTCGCGTGCGCGTCGATCCAATGATTCACCCCGAAAAGGCGCGGATCGAATTCGTTACCAAGGAAAAGCCTCATGCGCTGCGAGTCGGTGACGAGCACGACGTCGATCTGTTGCCGGGCCGGCTTCCCAGTGCGTCGTCGGCAGCGGCGGTCATCGACGGGCGCATCGCCGAAGTCGAAAACGCCATCAACAATGCGGGGAATTTCGCGCGCATTCGCATCATCGACGTAGATGACGAGGACGACTACGTCCTTGCCGAACTGGTTACCGCCGGCGTCAAATCGCGGCGTAAACGCCACGGGCGGCGCGAAAAGCTTTCGGCTGCGGAGCAGACCCGGCAGCTGCGCGAGCTGGCCGAGGACGCGGCGCGCCAGTCGGCCTCACGTCCGCCGATCGGCATCTCGCCGGTTACCGAAGAAGAGGAAGCGGAAGACAAGGCGTTGAGCGCCGAGCGTAAGGGCGAGGCCCAGCCCGACGCCATCATTATTGCCGAGGGTGCGGTTCAGCACGGCGAGAGTGACGGCCGTCGCAAACGGCGCCGGCGGCGCCGCGGACGGAGCGGGAAAGAGCGAGCCGAGGAAACCGTGATAAACGTTGCCGCGCCGCCCCCTGCGGAAACCGCCGCCGTGGCCGGCGACGGCGCGAGTCAGCAACGACGCCGCCGGCGCCGCCGGCGCGGCCGGGGCGGCCGCGGTCAGCGTCCCGGAGCGGTGCCCGAGCGTAACATCTTCGAGGTCGGGCCAAACGGCGAGACCCATTCGACGGGCGTCACCGCGCCGCCCGAGCCTTCCCGGGCCATCGTTACCCGCAGCGCGACGCCGCCCGCCGTAGAGCCGCCGCCGCCGAGTCTATCGGCACCGGCGGAAGAGACGAAGCGCACCAAACCGGCGCGTCGCCGGCGCGCCGCACGCAGCGAAGCGGCCGGCGAACTCGAGGGCACGGCGAGTCCGATCGCGCTTCCTGCCGCCGAGCCCAAGCCGCGGCGGACGCGCAAGACCGAGGCGGCGGCAGCCGCTGACGTTCCGGTCGAGGCGAAGCCCAAGCGTACCCGCGTCTCGCGCACCGCCGCAGCGGCGACGGACGGAGAAACGAAAAAGCCGGCACGCAAACGCGCGACGGCTTCTCGGAAGAAATCGAGCTAACGCTGCGGCGTTAGCCGCCGTTCTCTTGCGTCGCGTGCGCCAGCCGGTCGTCAAGATATTGGATCGCGCGCGTGAGCTGATCGTCCTTCGCCGGCGTTCCGAACTGCGGGTGCTTGTTCTCGGAGATGACGATGTCGGGCGTAATGCCGAGGTGGTTGATGTCACGATTGCGTGGCGTGAGATACCGCGCCGTCGTCACTTTGACCGCGCTTCCGTCGGGCAGCGGATAGATCGTCTGTACGACGCCCTTTCCGAAGGTCTTGGTTCCGACGATGGCGCCGACGCTGCTGTCTTGAATCGCGCCCGAGGTGATCTCGGAAGCCGAAGCGGTGTAACCGTTCACTAGGACGGCCAGAGGCACCGGCGCGATCGCCGTATTATCGGCGTCGAGCGTCGTGATGTTCGAAGCGCGCGACTCCACCGAAACGATCGGCCCGCTCGGAATGAACTTCGAGCTTACCGCAACGGCCGCTTCGAGATAACCGCCGCCGTTGTCGCGCAGGTCGAGCACGATAGCGCGGGCGCCCTGGTGCTGTAGGCGGTCGAGGGCGGCGGCCAGCTCGTTGCCGGTCTCTTTGCCGAACACGGTGAGCGCGACATAGCCGATCTTGTTCGGAAGCATCTTCTCGTAGACGCTGAGTTGGTGAATCTTTGCGCGCGTGATGGTAATCGGGGCCGCCATCGTCGCACCGTCGCGACTGAGCGTAAGAGTTACGCGAGTGCCTTCCTTGCCGCGCAGTTTGCCGCTGGCTTGCGGCAGGCTCATTCCCTTGGTCGAAAGGCCGTCGATGGTCGTAATCAGGTCGTCTTGTTCGACGCCTGCCTTGTCGGCCGGACCGTCGGGTACGATGTTCTCAACGGAGATGAATTTGGTTTTGTCGTCGACTTGGATAACGATACCGGTTCCGCCGAAATCGGAGCCGTCGAGACCGGCGTTAAGCCCGGCATACTCTTTCGGCGTCAAGAAGACGGTGTAGCGGTCGTTGACGCTGTGCATGATGCCGTCGAGCGCGACGTAACTCAGATCGTGCAGCGTGAGCTTATGATTCGATCCCGCGGCGGCAACCTCGATCTCATGGTCGATGGCGTGCACGTTGTTGGCCGGCGCTCCGGCGTGCATAGCGGGAAGCGTAGCGTGCTTGACGCCCGCCGTGCGCATCGCCGCGAGCAGCTGCGTTCGCACCGCGTCCAGGACGATCTGCGGCTCGACCTTCTGATAGAAGTTATCGGTGAGATAGGTGTAGCTGGTTGCGATTTCACCGGCATCCGTGGCCGATAACCGGCCCTGGGCCGCCGAAGCCGGAAAATGCAGGAGGAGCAGCGCGAATGCGCCGGTCAGGAGAAGCGAAAAAGTGCGTTTCATACCTTACAAATCAACGTATAGCGGTGCGTAAACGTGCCTTGGCCGCGGCCAGCTGTTTATCGGCCGGGGTGTCCATCAGCGACGGGTTGGGGTCTTGTTCGACGACGACGTCGGGTTGGATGCCGTGGTGCTGGATATCGCGCCCGGCCGGCGTCAGGTAACGCGCCGTAGTGATTTTGAGCGCGCCTTGGTCGGGAAGCGGGAAGATGCTCTGGACGACGCCCTTACCGAAGGTACGGGTCCCGATCAGCGTCGCGAGGTGATAATCTTGCAGCGCGCCGGCGGTAATCTCAGAGGCGCTGGCAGTGTACTTATTCACCAGAATCACGAGCGGATGCAGGCCGCCGATGGCATCGCCGAGCGCTTCCTCACTGGTGCGCTGGCCGTCGCGACGGATGGTGGAGACGATCGTTCCCTGGGGGATGAAGAGGCTGGAGATGGAGACCGCCGCATCGAGCAAGCCGCCGCCGTTGTCGCGCAGGTCGAGAATGTAGGCCTTCGCGCCCTTCGCGTGGCCGTCGAGCAGCGCCGACCGGACTTCGTCGCCCGAGGTCGTGCCGAAATCGGAGAGGCGCACGTAGTCGATGCCGTCCTCGATCTTGGCGCGGACCGTCGGAACGTGGATGATCTCGCGTACGATCGCGTAGGTACGCTCCTTGGAAGACGCGTTATACGGATGGGCGCGCAGGCGAACCATCGAGCCGGCCTCGCCGCGAATCATCTGCTCGACGCGGTCGATCGGCACGCTCCGCACCGGCTTGCCGTCGACCGAATCGACGACCTCGCCCGGCTTCATTCCGGCGCGCGCCGCGGGCAGCGCCTCGATCGGCTGCACGACGATGCGTCCGTCTTTGAGCTGATAGATGTAGACGCCGATGCCTCCGAAGTTTCCGCCGGAGAGCGATTCGTTGAGCCCGCGGATCTCGCGCGGCGAAAGATAGACCGTGTACGGATCGCGCACCGAGCCCATGATGCCGCGCAGCGCCGCATCGGCCAGGTCGTCCCGGCCGTTCGGTCCGACGTCCGAGGCGTAGTGCTGCTGTGCGAAGGCGAGAATCTCGGCGGCGCGCTCGCCGTCGGAGCGCGGGTTGCCGCTGGCCATCGCCGTGGGCAGCGTCGCGTTACCGACCTTCTTGGTGTCGAGGAGGGTGCGCAGCGCCGTCACCTCGCCGGCGATCGGCGTCTGCGGCGAGACCGGCTTATAGAACGCGTTCTCGAGGCGGCGCAGTGCCAGGTCGGCCATCGCCGAACCCGGAGCGTCGTGGGTGGCGAAGAGATCGCTCAGATCTCCCGTCGTCGCCACCTCCATGACCGACTGACCGGCGAGCGTTCCCGGACGATATCCAAGATAAAGTGCCGCGGCAGCCGCGATAGCGACGACAACTAAGACGGTAAGAACAAAGCGCATCGGACGGGTCAATCTTATCCTCTCGTATCAAATACCCGGCTTGGCCGCCGATTAGTTTCCCGCCGGCAGCGTACTCGCTAAGTCTTAATGAATGCGGGGGGCCGGGTCAACGGGTTTCCCGGCAATTCTCACCTCAAAGTGGAGGTGGGGGCCGGTCGACTGCCCGGTCGAGCCAACCGCGCCGATGGCCTGGCCGCGCGTAACGCTCTGGCCGTTCGAGACGTAAATGGCCGAGAGGTGCCCGTAGCCCGTCGAGTAGCTGCCGCCGTGATCGATCAAGATATAGTTGCCGTACCCACCGTACCATTGGGCCATAATAACCGTCCCGGCGGCTGCAGCGGTGACCGTCGTGCCGGTGGGGGCGGCGATGTCGAGCCCCGGGTGGAACTCGGGCGAGCCGCCAAAGGGGTTCGAGCGCCAGCCGAAGGGCGAGGTAATCGTCCCGGTCACCGGCCAGGAGAAGAGTCCCGCCGCCCCCGAGTCGCCGACGATCCCGGCAGCCCGCCGCGCCGCGGCAATCTCACGTTCGCGCTGGACGATCAGCGCTTCGAGCGCCGCCTCCTCGGCGGCCGAAAGATTTTCGATCTCGGCTACTTCGTCGGCAACGCTGCGGCGGCGGACCGCGGCGAGCTGCACTAAGTTTTGGCGTTCGTTATCGAGCGAGTCGAGCTGGCTGCGCGCCTCTTCCTGCGCTTGCTCTTCCTGCTGCAGCTGCATGCGGGTCCGCTCCAAGTCCGCCTCCACGGCGGAGACGCGCGCCTCGGCCGCCTTGCGGACGCGAACCGCGCGTTGGTTGGCGGCGATGAGCAGACGCAGATCCTCCCAGCGTTCGACGAACTCGCTGAACGAACGCGCGGCAATCAACGCGTCGACATACGTTAAATCGCCGTACTCGTAGATATCGACGAGCCGCCGCTTGAGCGCGGCGTCGTGAAGGCGCAGCGAACGGCGTGCCGCGTCGAGCTGAACGGTATTCCAAGCGATCTTCCGCTGCGTCCAGTCGGCTTGTCCCTGGAGAGAACCGATGTGGGCGTTGATTCTGCCGATAGCTGCTTCGGTCTCGTCGAGCTGGTGCTGCAGATCTTGATAGTGCAGCGTTGCGGTGTTGAGTTCGGCGCGCTTCGCATGCAGACGAACGTGGATCTGCTGCGCTTTGGCGCGCTCCGACTGAATGCGCTGTTCGAGCGTCGAGCCGCTCGCGGCGCCCAGCGCCGGAAGCAGCGATAGGGCGACGAGCAAGGCATAGATCCGCCGCTTCACGTTCGCAGGTGGCGTCCGACCGAGATCCACGACGCCACGATTCCGATGGCCGCGCCGATGGCAACGAGCTCGCCCGCGAGAATGCGCACGTCGAGCGGGGCTGCGGCGAGTTGCGCCCACGGAAGCGCTTCGAGCAGCCGGGGCCATAGCGTCGCGCGCGCAGCAGCGAGTAGCCCGATCGCCACTAGCGCTCCGAACGCCCCGGCGAGCATGCCCTCGCAGATGAACGGCAGCCGAATATACGTATTGGTCGCGCCGACCAGCTGCATGATCGCAATCTCGCGTCGCCGCGCGAAGACGGTCAAGCGGATCGTGTTCGAGATGATGATCCCGGCTACGGCAAAAAAGACGACGATCACCCCGATTCCGACGCGTCGAAGCACCGCACCGAGCTGCAAGAGGCGCGCGACGATCTTCTGCCCGTACACGACGTTGTCTACGCCGCGCAGGCGACGAACGCCGGCCGCCACCGCCGGAACGTCGTCCGTATGGCGCACCTTGACGCGAAACTTATCGGGCAGCGGATTCTCGGTGAGCAGCGCCGTGTCGATCGTACCTTTGGTACGCGCCCGCAGCTCGGCGAGCGCCTGCGCGCGAGGAATGAATCGTGCCGACGCAACGCGCGAATCTTGCGCCAGGTAACGCGCCACCGCGGAGACTTGTGGTTGCGTTACATCGGAACGAAGATACGCGGAGATCTCTATTTGATCGAGCAGGCGTCCCCCGAGATCGGCGACCGCGGCGCGGACGAACAGAAAGAGTCCGAGCAAGACGATCGTGATGGCGACCGTGCCGATCGCGGTTATCTGCATGCCGGCGTTGCGCGAAAAATTGCGCAGCACCTCACCCAGAAAGAATTTGAGTTTGCCCCAGTCCAAGATAGTAGTAGCCCCGTTCCTCGTCGGCAGTGATGCGTCCGTCGTCCAAGCGCACGACGCGCCGCCGCATGCGATCGACGACGGCTTGATTGTGCGTGGCGACGACCACGGTCGTTCCTTTAAGGTTGATGCGCAGCAGGAGCGCGGTGATCTCGGTGGTATTGGCCGGGTCCAGGTTTCCCGTCGGCTCGTCGCAGAGCAAGAGCTTCGGATTGTTGACCAGTGCGCGAGCGATCGCGGTGCGCTGCTGCTCGCCGCCGGAGAGTTCCCCTGGGTACATCCGGCTCTTGTGCGAGAGTCCGACCAGGTCGAGCACGCGCGGCACTTGGCGCATCACGTCGCGGGTATGCGCGCCGGTCACCTGCATGGCGAATGCGACGTTCTCCCAGACGGTCTTATCGACGAGCAGTTTGAAATCTTGAAAGACGACCCCGAGATGCCGCCGTAGGGCCGGGACGCGATTGCGCCGCAGACGGTCGACGCGAATTCCGTCGACCACGATCTCTCCGTTGGTGGATCGTACTTCCCGGTAGAGCAGGCGAAGCAGACTCGACTTACCGGTGCCCGAATCGCCAACGAGGAATACGAACTCGCCCTTAGCGATTTCGAGACTGACGTTGTCGAGGGCGCGGACTCCGTTGGGATATACGAGCGAAACACCGCGGAGGGAGATCATCGCTGGCAGAGGGGTTTTCCGAAAGGTCCGGCCTATACCTTTGCCATGGACTTCGATTTAACGGACGAGCAGCGGGCCATCCAGAACCTCGCGCGCGAGTTTGCGCAAGACGAGGTTAAGCCGCGCGCCGAGGAGATGGACCGCGAGGAGCGCTTTCCGTACGAGCTCGTCGCGAAGATGGCCGAACTGGGGTTCATGGGCCTTCCGTTTCCCGAAGAGTACGGCGGCGCGGGCGCCGATACGGTAAGTTATGCGCTGGCGGTAATGGAGATCGCGCGCGCCGACGCTTCCACCGCCATCACGATGGCCGCGCACGTCTCGTTAGGGGCCACGCCGTTCCATCTTTTCGGAAGCGAGGAGCAGAAACAGAAGTACCTCGTGCCGCTCGCGCGCGGCGAGAAGCTGTGGGGCTTCGGCCTGACCGAACCAAACGCGGGGAGCGACGCCGGCAACGTGCAGACCAGGGCCGATTTGCGCGACGGTAAGTGGGTCATCAATGGGACCAAGGCCTTCATTACCAACTCGGGCACCGACATCAGCGGAGGAACGACGATCACGGCCGTTACTGGAACGCGCCCCGACGGCTCGCGCGAGATATCGAACATCATCGTTCCTCAAGAAACGCCCGGATTCTCCCGCAGCCGCAAGTATCGCAAGATGGGGTGGCGGGCCTCCGACACACGCGAGCTTGCGTTCGTGGATGCCGCCGTTCCCGAAGAGAACTTGCTCGGCGGACGGGGCGAGGGCTATCGCCAGTTTCTCTCGATCCTCGACGGAGGACGCATCTCCGTTGCGGCGCTCTCGATCGGGCTTGCCTTGGGGGCCTACGACGAGGCCCTAGCCTACTCGAAAGAGCGCCATGCGTTCGGGAAACCGATCAGCAAGTTTCAGGCGATATCGTTTAAGCTCGTCGATATGCTCACTCAAATCGAGCACGCCAAGCTGATGATGCTTCGCGCCGCATGGGAAAAAGATCGCGGGCGCGACTACGTCGCTGCGGCGAGTTTCGCTAAGCTCTTTGCCGGCGAGCTTTCACATCGCGTCGTCAACGATGCGCTGCAAATTCACGGCGGGTACGGCTTCATGGACGAGTATCCGATCTCGCGCATGTACCGCGATCAGAAGATCAACGAGATCGGTGAGGGAACCAACGAAGTGCAGCGTCTTATTCTGGCGCGCCTGATGGGTCTTTAAAGGGGGCGACGACCACGCCGTGGACGCCGACCAGCTCTTTGCCGGTTCTTCGATCGCCGTTTCGTTGCTGGCGCTCGGACTATCGAGCGTGCTGCTGACGCGTCAAAACAAACAGATCGAACACGAACGTAACGCAAATGCGATTCTGGATGCGATCGCAAGGCTTACCGCACCCGAGATCGTCGCGGCGTTCGCGCAGCTCGAGTCGATCGGCGACCGCTATCCCGACGACGACAGCGTACGCCGCAACTTCGACGGCTCGGACGACGATCGCGCGTTCGTGCTCGTCGCCCAGTACGTCGAGACGGTAGCGTGCTTGGCACGACGCCGCGTTCTCGACGCCTCGCTGCTCGTCGACGCGGTCGGCTTTATGCTGCGCTCGCGCTGGAATTCGATTCTTCCGTTCGTGGAACGGCTGCGCCGCGTTCGCGGCAACGAGTATCTCTTCGAAAACTTCGAGTGGCTGGCGACGTTCAGCACGTGGTGGAAGGACACGCCCCGGCCGCGCGGCGACCGGAACTACGATCCGAAGCAGTTCGGCGACGTTACGTTCAAGGTGTGAGGCCGGCGTCGCCGTCTTTTTGGTGAAGCTCGGCGCAGTCCAGCGGCCCGGTGTAGACCACCGTGCTGCGCTGGTTTCGCCCGATTGTGACCACCAGGTGCGAGGTAAGCGGCGACCGGAAACCCTGCGCCAGCACGAAGGCGGTTCCGCGCGGCCCCTTGACGGTGAAGGTAATGCGCTCGGTATCTTCGCCATTGTCCGTCGAGGTCGAGCCGGCGGTGAGCCCCTGCTGTTCGATGGGGGTGCCGAGCATGCGGGCAGCAGCCGGGCTGCGGCGGACGGCGGCGAGACCGCAGACGTGGGCGTCGGCTCGGTCCATGACGTGAAGCAGCGTCAAAGCCATCACCACGACCATCGTGACGGCGGCGAGAATGACGGCGACGCCGACGGCGACGAGAATCCAAATCAATCGCGGCTCGATTCGGTGCTTCGGTGCTGCAGGCTCCACGCAACCATGATAGCAAAGCAACGGCATTATGAGGATTCGTTTTTTGATTCTGGCCGCCGTCGCCGCGGCGGCGCTCACGGCTCCGGCACTCGCCGCGCTCTCGACCGGGGTTAAGGCACCGGCGTTTACCCTCCAGGCCAGCCAGGGTGGTAAGGTCTTCACCTTCACTCTCGCCGATGCGCTCAAGCAGGGGCCGGTCGTGCTGTATTTTTATCCCGCGGCGTTCACCACCGGGTGCACGATCGAAGCGCACGAGTTCGCCGACGCGATCGATCAGTACCACGCGCTTGGCGCGACGGTGATCGGCGTCTCACACGATCCGATCGACAAGCTGCAGAAGTTTTCCGTCAGCGAATGCCGCAGCAAGTTCGCCGTTGCGGCCGATACCGATCAGACTGTCATGAAAGAGTACGACGCGGTTTTACCGCAGCATCCGGAATATGCCAACCGTACGTCGTACGTCATCGCACCCAACGGTACGATCATTTACGAGTACACTAGCCTCGATCCAACCCAGCACGTCTCGAATACGCTCACCGCGCTGCGCACATGGAAGGCCGACCAGGCGCACTAGAACGTCGCGGGCTTAAACGGCGTCGTCGTTGGCGAAGAGCTGCTGCGAGCGCGGCAGCCGTTTGGTTTGCGTTCCGGTGTCGAGCGCGGTAATGCCGCGCGGCACGACGTCGATCGGCGGAATCTCGGCCAGGGCGTCGCTGCCGAGCGAGGCTTCGTCCTTGAGCCGGCGTCCTTGCGGAAGCAGCTTGGTCTCGTAGGACCCGACGGCGGCGTTGAACGCGTTGACCGAACGCTCGAGGTGCTTGCGGACTTCTGCAAGATGCTCGGAGAATTTGCAGGCCCGCTCGTAAAGCACCCGTCCCATGTCGGCGATGCGCTTGGCGTTTTCTTCCTGACGCAGTGCCTGCCAACCCATGGCGAAGCTTCGCAGCAACGTTACCAGCGTTAGCGGACCGCTGATCAGAACGCCCTTGTCCAGTGCGTATTCGATGAGCGCCGGATCCTCGGTGCAGGCGTAGCTGAGAAAGGCTTCGCCGGCTACGAACATCACGACGTAGTCGGCCGAACCCTTCGCCGTTTGGTAGCCTCGCCGCGCCAGAGCATCCACGTGATCGCGCAGGGCGCGAGCGTGCTGTTTCACCAGTGCGACGCGCGCCTGATCGTCGACAGACTCTAAGGCCGCCTGCAGCGAATCGGTCGGCGCTTTGGCGTCGACGAAGACGCGGCGGTCGCCGGGAAGGTTGATCGTCATATCCGGACGCACGCGCACCTGATCGAGTGCGACCGATTGCTGTTCGGTGAAGTCGCAGTGCGGCAGCATGCCGGCCTTCTCGACGACGTTACGGAGCTGCATCTCACCCCAGCGTCCGCGCGAGGTCGGGTTGCGCAATGCGGTAACCAGCGTCGACGTTTGCATGGTCAATCCGGCCGCAGCGCTCTCCAGTTTTTCGGCGCGCCCCAAGAGTTGGTCGATCTGCTCGCGCAGGCTGCCCGCATCGCGTTGACGGGAGGCTTCGAGATCGGCGAGCAGACGGTCGAACTCGCCGAGTTTCTGGGTCATCGGTGAAACGAGCTCGCCGACGCGCTCGCTGGCGCGCGCCGCGGTGGTTTCGCGGAGCTCGTTTTTCGTGCGCTCCAGCAACGCTTCGACGCTCTTTTCGCCGGCGATCTGCGTCTGCTCGAGCCGGGCTCGCAGCGACGCGCTCTCCGCTCGACCAACGAGCCACACGATGAGCGCCCCGAGTGCGCTGCCGAGAAGAAAGACGCCGACGACGTCCCAAACGATCACGTGCTTGCGCCCGCCAAATATTTGTTGAAGAACGCAATCGTGCGCGCCCATGCGTCGGCAGCGGCCGCGGGCACGTACGAGGGCCGGTCTTCGTCGAAGAAGGCGTGTCCGGCGTCGTCGTAGACGCGAAAGTCGTGAGGTACGGTCAGCGCTTGCGCAAAGGCACGAACCGAGTCGGCCGGGATACTCTTGTCGCGGCCGCCGTAGCTGCCGCAGACGGGCGTGGCGATGGTTTTCGGATCGACGTTTTCAACCGCGCCATAGAACGGAGCTGCGGCGGCAAAGAGTGCGCCGTCTTGCGCGACCTCGTTTAGAACGATCCTTCCGCCCATGCAGAATCCCATGATTCCCAATTTGGTCCCGGCGAACTTGGCTTTGAGCCAATCGGCAGCGGCAACGATCTCGGCGTGCTCTTGCGCGCGATCCAAGCGCGTGGCATACGGACGGAAGATTGAAAAATCAGAAGCGCCGTCACCGTCGGGCGCGCCCATGCCGGCATAAAGATCCGGTGCGATGGCCGCGAAGCCCGTCGCCGCCAACCGGCGGACGACGCTGCGGATCGACTTGTCGACTCCCCAGATGTGCATGATGACGACGACCGACCCGGCCGGCGCCCCGGCGCGCGACGGCCACGCCGCGTACGCGGGAACGCTCGTCTGACCGGCTTGCAGCGTAACGCGCTGGACGTCGATCGCCGGATCGTCCTCCGGCACGTCCGGCATCGAACTTCGCGGAGCGTCGCTCGCGGCGGCGCCGGTCGTCGCCGCAACCGTCGCGGCGGCCGAGATGCCGACGAAGAAACGTCGGCTGAATCGGTCGGAGGCGGCTTGTGTTGGGTCGATCTCCGGCGTAGACATATCAAAACAAATCTTGCCCGCGGCGAGCGACGAATCCTCGAACGTCTGTTTGTGGCATAGCGAGCTTCCTCTCGCTCGGGCGCGGCCTACCCGCCGCCGCGCGTAGTCGTAGGCCCCCAGCCCGCTAAAAGATAAGATGAAAGCTGTTTTGGAAACGAGCACGATCAGCGTCACGCTTCCGGAGATGGGAGAATCCGTCACCGAAGGCTCCATCGTCGAATGGCGCCGTAAGCCCGGCGAGTTCGTTGCCGAAGGCGACCCGCTCGTGGAAGTGACGACCGACAAAGTCGACGTCGAAGTTCCCGCGACGGCCTCGGGCGTTCTGACGCAAATCCTCGCGCACGAAGGAGACACGGTTGCGGTCGGCGCCGTTCTCGCCGAGATCGACACCTCGAAGAAAGACGGTGCGGGCGCAGCGCCGCCTTCCGCCGGCAACGGTGCGCCGAAAGCTGCAGCGCCAAAACCTCAAGCGCCGCCGCCGCGGCGCGGTGAGCCCGTCGCCGACTATCAGGCCGAACGCGCGGCGCAGCGGCTCGACGTCGATCTCGCCCGCGTGCGGGGCTCGGGGCCCGATGGACTCATTTTGCGCTCCGACGTGCTGGCTGCCGGAGAGACCGCGCGCCGTCGTCCATCCGGCCCGGCTGCGCTAACCTCTGCGCCCATTCCGCCGGGCGCAACGGTGACGCCGCTGCGCGGTCCGGCTGCCGCGCTCACCGGGTACATGGAGCAGAGCCTGACCATCCCGACGGCGACGAGTTTCCGCGGCATCGCCGTCGACGTGCTCGACGCGCGCCGCAAGGAGCTCAACGGAGCGGTAAAGGCCGCGGGCCGCAACGAGCGGATCTCCTTCACGCACCTCATCGCCTACGCGCTGGTACTCGCCGCGCGCGAGATGCCGTTTATCACGTATTCGTTTCGCCGCGACGACGACGGCAAGCCGGCTCGCCTCGAGCCGGGCATTCATCTCGGTCTCGCCGTCGACAGCGAACGCAAAGATGGTTCGCGATTTCTCGTCGTGCCCGTCATCCGCGATGCCGGGTCCTTAGACTTCGCTGCGTTTCGCGCGAAGTACGAAGAGCTTGTTGCCGCCTCACGCGAGAACCGGCTAACGGCAGACGATCTGCAAGGCGCGTCGTTTACGCTGACTAACCCCGGCGGCATCGGGACCGCGGCCTCTGTGCCGAGATTGATGGCCGGACAGGGCGCGATTATCGCGACCGGTGCCATCGGATATCCGGCGGGTTTCGGCGCAGCCAACGAACAGTCGCTGCGTCTGCTCGGCGTCTCGCGCGTGATGCAAATCACCAGCACCTACGACCATCGCGTGATCCAAGGCGCGCAATCCGGCGAATATCTCCGGCGCGTCGACGAACTCTTGCAAGGCGCCGACGCTTTTTACGAGACGGTTTTCTCGTCGCTCGGAATGCAGGCCGCACCGGTGCCGCAAGTCGCGCTGGCGACGGTCGGCGGCGGCGAAACCAAGCCGTCCGACGAGATGCTGCGAGCCGTCGCTGCCGGCATGGCGATCGTCTCCGCGTACCGGCGTCACGGACACTTGGCCGCCAATCTCGATCCCCTCGGCGCCGAGCCGGTCGGCGATTCGTCGCTCGAGCCGCAGACCTACGGTTTGACGCCGGCGCTGCAGAGTGCGATACCGGCGTCGGTTTTACGCGTCAAAGTTCCCGGTACCACGTTGGCCGAGGTTTTGCCCCGGCTGCGCGAGACGTATAGCTCGACGATCGCCTACGAGATCGAGCATATCTCCAACGCCAACGAGCGCGTCTGGCTGCGCGACTACATCGAGTCGGGCCGCAATAAGGTCAAACATTCTCCGCAGCGCCAGATCGAGTTTCTCTCGCGCTTAACGCGCGTCGAAGCCTTCGATCGCTACGTTCGCAAGGCGTTCCTGGGCCAGAAAACCTTTTCGGGTGAGGGACTCGACGTTATGGTCCCGATGCTGGAAGAGATGCTCGACATGCTCGCCGACGACGGGGTGGCGCATGCCGTGCTGGGAATGGCGCATCGCGGGCGCCTCAACGTCATCGCGCACGTCGTCAACGCGCCGTACGAAGAGGTGATGACGGAATTCGAAGCGGCCCAGTATCGCGGCCGGCTCGGTGACGACGACGTGATGGGCGACGTAAAATACCATCACGGTTCGACCGGAACGTTCACCACGTCGAAGGGTAAGGCGATCGACGTCACGCTGGCACACAACCCGAGCCATTTGGAAGCCGTCGATCCGGTCGTCGAAGGCAGCGCGCGGGCGTTGCAGACCGATCATTCGCACGGCGTTCCGGAACGCGACGCGAAACGGGCGGTTCCGATTTTGATTCACGGCGACGCGGCCTTCACCGGCCAGGGCATCGTCTCGGAAGTCTTCAACATGCAGTCGCTGCCCGGTTACGAAACCGGCGGGACGCTGCATCTCATCGCCAACAATCAAGTTGGGTTCACGACCGATACCGGCGACGCGCGGTCGACGCGCTACGCTTCGGACCTCGCCAAAGGCTTCGACGTCCCGATCGTTCACGTCAACGCCGACGACGTCGACGCGTGTATCGCCGCGGTGCATCTGGCGGTCGACTTCCGCCGCGCGTTCGGACGCGACACGCTCATCGACCTCATCGGTTACCGTCGCTTCGGCCACAACGAACAGGACGAACCGGCGTACACCCAGCCGCAAATGGCCGAGCGGATTAAAAATCATCCGACGGTTCGCGAGCTCTTCGCCAACAAGCTGGTCAATCAAGGCATTATCACGCCGGAGCAATCGCAGGCGATGATCGACGAAGCGACGGAACGCCTGCAAGAGGCGCGCCGCGCCGTCAAAGGCGCGCTCGCGTCGCACATCACCGGCCGCAAGCTCTCCGGCAGCAACACCTTCGACGGGACCGTCTTGCCGCAGGTGGACCGCGCGCAGCTCGTGGCGTGGAGCGACGAGCTCGTCGCCGTACCGCAAGGTTTCGGGCTCAACCGAAAGCTTCGCGCGCAGTTCGATCGCCGCGCCGCAACCGTTGCGGAGAGAGGCATCGTCGATTGGGGAACGGCCGAGTCGCTGGCGTTCGCGTCCCTATTGACGAGCGGAACGCCGATACGCCTCACCGGCCAAGATACCGAGCGCGGAACGTTTAGCCATCGCCACGCCGTTTACCACGACGTCCGCGCGCGCAATATTTGGATTCCGCTTCAGCACATCGCCGAGCAACAGGCATCGTTCGAAATCCGAAACAGCCCGCTCTCCGAGTACGCCTGCGTGGGATTCGAGTACGGATACTCGACGCAGCAATCGGAAGCGCTGGTTCTCTGGGAGGCGCAGTACGGCGACTTCTTCAACGGTGCGCAGATCATCGTCGATCAATTCATTGCGGCGGGCCAAGCGAAGTGGGGACAGACCTCTCGCCTAACGCTGCTTCTCCCGCACGCGTACGAAGGCGCCGGACCGGAACACTCCAGCGCGCGTCCGGAGCGCTTTCTGCAGCTCGTCGCGGAAGGCAATCTGCGCGTCGCCGCGCCCTCGGTTGCGAGCAACTACTATCACTTGCTGCGAACGCAGGCACGCTCGCCGATCGCCGTGCCGCTGGTCGTTCTGACCCCGAAGTCGTTGCTGCGTGCCGAAAGCGCGGCCGGGCGCCTCGATGAGATGGCCGGGGGATCGTTCGCGCCGGTGATCGACGACCCGCGCGCCACCGATCGCGAACGCATCGAGCGGCTGATTCTGTGCAGCGGCAAGATCTATCACGATCTGGTCGCGCACGCGTCGTACGGTGCGCTGCAGCGCACGGCGATCGCTCGCATCGAGCTGCTCGCGCCGCTGCCGGTCGGCGAGATCAATCGCGTGATCTCCGGCTATCCCAAGCTCAAGAAGATTCTGTGGGTGCAAGAAGAGCCGAAGAACATGGGCGCGCGCGCCTTCGTGCGCCGGCGTCTGCTCGAAGGTAAGCGTGACGGATTCGATATCGAGTATATCGGCCGCGGCTATCGCGCCAGCCCCAGCGAAGGATACGCGGGCCAGCACGCCGTCGAGCAAGACCGCATTCTGGCCGCCGCGCTTTCCGAGTAAGTCTAGACCAGGTTCTTCTCCGCGAACATTCGCTCGAGCAGTTCCTCTATGGTTGCGGCATCCACAAAGAGCCTTCGCGTGTGCGGACCGATGAAGCCTTCGCGCACCATCGTGTCGAAAAGCTTCAAGAGTGCGTCGTAGTAGCCGCGATAGTTGAGCAGGCCGATCGGCTTATCGTGAATTCGAAGCTGCTGCCAGGTCAGAACCTCGCAAAACTCGTCCATCGTTCCAAAGCCCCCCGGGAGCGCGATGAAGCCGTCGCTGAGCTCGGCCATCAGTGCCTTACGTTCGTGCATCGTGGTGACGAGGTGAAGCTCGCTCAAGTTTGGATGCGCCGCCTCGGTTCGCGTCAGCGATTGGGGAATAACGCCAACGACTTCGCCGCCGGCGGCGAGTGCCGCGTCGGCCACGACGCCCATCAAGCCGATGCTGCCGCCTCCGTAGACGATTCCGTAACCGGCGCGCACCAAGCGCACGGCAATCTCGCGCGCCATGTGCGCGTAAGCCGGGTCGTTCCCCAAGTGCGAGCCGCAGAAGACGCAAATTCTCTTCATTCCCGTGTGCGCTTGGTCGGCGCGTTCGCGGGTGCCTGCCGGTGACGATCTGGATCTGGGCCGCGCTGGAGTTTGCGGTGCTCGCCGTGCTTGCCGTCCTGCGCGCACAGCTTTGGACGTACGGCTCGGACACCGGAACGTTTGCGCAGATCGTCGCCGATGCTTTTCACGGAATGCGCAACGGGGTGGAGTCGGGATCGCATTTTCGCTATCATTGGTCGCCGTCGCTGGTCTTGCTCTGGCCGCTGGTAGCGGCGACGGGCAGCGCGTTAGCACTCCAATTGCTGCAAGCGGCGGCGACGGCGGCTTGCGCTCCGTTGGTAACGTGGATCGCGCGACCCTATGCCGGCGAACGCGCCGCATTCGCGCTCGGCGTGTTGACGCTCGTCTATCCACCGCTGCTCGCGCTGGGCTTCGATGAGTTTCACGAGCTCGGTCTCTTCGCGCCCCTGGTGCTGCTGCTCTTCGCGTTTGCCGATCGAGGATGGTGGACTGCTTTCGCAGTCTGTGCTGCCGTCACGTTGGGGTTGCGCGAGGATGCCGCGTTGACGCTGGGATTCTTCGGCATCGCCTTGTTGGTCATCGGATTGCGCCCAAACGCGAACGGAAAAGGTTTGCTCGACGGGAGGGGCCATGCGCCGCGTGCGCTACGCATTGCCGGCGCCGGCTTGACGCTCGCCGCAGCGGGGTCACTAGTCGTCTACTACGCGCTCGTCGCGCCGCGTCTGGGCGGTTGGAGGCCCAGCCATTTTTACGTTTATCCATTCGCTAGCGGACCGGCGGCGCTTATCGTTGCGCCGCTGACGCATCCGCTGGAGTTCGCGCGTTCGATCCTTACGTTCGGCCGTTTAACCTACGTGCTCGAAGCGCTCGTGCCGCTGGCTTTTATACCGCTGCGCTCGCGTTGGTCGCTGGCCGCACTCCCGGGTGCGGCCGTCGTCCTACTCGCCAACTCGGGTTACGTATGGCGAATGGGCGACCACTATGCCGCACTTTGGATTCCATGGCTGCTGGTGGCGACAATCGCAGGCCTAACGAAGATTCTGCGCCGTGCCGGAACGCGCGTCGCGGCGCGATGGACGTCCGCGGCGACCGTGCTCTGTGCCGTTTTCTTGATTGCCTTCGATCCGATGCATCCGCTCCATTATCTTCATCCGTACTATCACGATCTTGCAAGCGCGCGGCGCGCGCTCGACTGTGTGCCTAAGGACGCGCCGCTGGCCACCTACGACGAATGGTTCTCGGCGACTGCAGCGCGGCGCCCCAATGCCACCATCGACCGTAGCGGTGGAACGCAATACCTCGTCTATGCGACCGACTTCACGACCAATAGCGATCAAGCGCGTCTAGCGCCGGCGGTAGCGGCGGCGGTCGCCCGCGGAGAGTACCGCGTCGTCTGCCGTTTCGGCAGCGTCGAGGCGTACGAGGCAACCGATGCCCGCTAGCAATGCACTCGGAGGACCGGGCCGCTGGACGACGCTGCGGTCGCTGTTCCCAGTGCCGTTTCGCCGCTTCCCGGCCTTTCTACGAGCCACGATCGAACGGCACGGAAACGTCTTTGCCTTCAAGCTGCCGTGGCGATCGTACGTGTTCATCAACGAGCCCGCATTGATCAAGGAGCTGCTCGTCACGCAGCAGCATGCCTTCGTGAAATCGCTCGGTACGCGCGTGTTACGCCTTCTGCTCGGCGAAGGATTGCTCACCAGCGAAGATCCGCTGCACCGCCGGATGCGGCGAGTCGTTCAACCAGCCTTCCATCGCGAGCGAATCGCCGAATACGCGCGCGTAATGGAGCGCGATGGGGCCGACTTTGCCGCGCGGCTGCATCCGGACGAAGCGTTCGACGCGCACGCCGCAATGACCGAGCTCACCCTGCGAATCGCCACCGAGACGCTTTTCGGTAGCGACGAAAGCGACTCGGCCGGCACCGTCGCCGATGCGCTGCGCCTCATGATGACCGAGTTTCCGGCGATGCTCACGCCGATCGGGGCACTGCGCCAACGCCTTCCGCTGCGGAATACGCGGCGTTTTTGGCGGGCCCGCAGCACGCTCGATACGATAATCTATTCGTTGATCGCACGACGGCGTCGCGATGGCAGCGATCGCGGCGATGCGCTATCGATGCTTCTGGCCTCGGAGGATGCCGGCGACCAACAGATCCGCGACGAGATCATGACGCTCTTCATGGCCGGGCACGAAACGACGGCCAACGCGTTGACGTGGGCGATCTATCTCCTGGCACAGCATCCACAGGTCGACGAACGGGCCGCGAGCGCGGCGCGCAGTGGCGATCGCGAGTACGTCGCACGGGTCGTTAAGGAGGTCTTGCGCCTTTATCCGCCGGCCTGGATTATCGGACGCGAGAGCGTGCGCGACGTAACGCTGAGCGACGGTTCGCGGATTCCGAGTGGAACGACGGTGTTCGCGTCGCCGCTGATGCTGCATCGTCGTGCCGATCTCTTTCCCGAGCCGGATCGGTTCGATCCCGACCGGTGGCTAGGCCCCGAGCCGCCACCGTTCGCGTACGTGCCATTCGGCGGCGGCGCCCGCCGATGCATCGGCGAAGAGTTTGCCCTTGCTGAAACGGCGATCGTGCTGCAGGCTCTGCTGCGCCGCTACCGGTTCGAAAGGGCCCCGGGCCGAGTCGAGATCGCACCGCTGGTGACGCTGCGGCCCGCCGGTCCGGTACGAGTCATTGCTCGAACGCGGTGACGCTCTCGTCGGACGCGGCCGGCTCGACGCGTCCGCCGAGATACTTTCCTAGAAAAGCTTCGACTGCAGCGTTGAAGCGGCGGTTGTTCTCCGGACGGGCAAAGCCGTGTCCCTCGTCGGGGAAGACGATGTATTCGACCGGCTTGTTATTCTTGCGCATTGCCGCGACGATTTGATCGCTCTCGCGTTTGTTGACGCGGGGATCGTTGGCGCCTTGCCCGATCAGCAACGGAACTTTGATCTGATCGGCCTTGAAGAGCGGCGATTGCGAGTTCAGGAAGTCGACCGAGTCGCCCATGCGCATGGCGAACTGGGCGCGGCCCGTGGACCAGTAAGGCGGAATAGATTGCAGCAGCGTGTTGAGATTCGAGGGACCGACGATATCGACGCCGGCAGCGAACGCGTCGGGCGAGAACGTGACGCCGGCGAGAACCGCATAGCCACCGTAGCTGCCGCCCATGATCGCCACCTTCGCCGGGTCGGCGTAGCCCTGTGCGACGGCCCAGTTCTTGGCATCGAGGAGATCTTGATGCATTGCGCCGGCCCACTGCCGGTTTCCGGCGTTGAGGAAAGCCTTGCCGTAACCGGTAGAGCTGCGGAAGTTTACTTGCAGCACGGCGTATCCGCGGTTTGCCAGCCACTGCACGTAACCGCTGTAGCCCCAGGTGTCGCGCGCCCACGGGCCGCCGTGCACGTAGAGGACCATGGGGAGATGCTTGGGCGCGACGCCGATGGGCAGGGTGAGATAACCGTGAATCGTTA